>Ga0302221_10001172_pt1 | contig 17269 bp, 13 predicted proteins | sample II_Palsa_E2_1_FD_193517 | JGI IMG/M metagenome (GOLD analysis project Ga0302221, IMG submission 193517) | Peat permafrost microbial communities from Stordalen Mire near Abisko, Sweden - II_Palsa_E2_1 | ecosystem: Environmental > Terrestrial > Soil > Palsa > Peat permafrost | place: Sweden... | reverse complement strand
ACAATATCATGACGGATTCCCAGTTGAATAAATGGGTTCATGAATTTAAATAACGAATTTGACAACATCGTCAAATCGGCCGCAAAGGTAAGGTTAATATTTTACATTTCAAAGCGCTGTTTTATACTGAAAAATAAAGCTGATTATTTGATGACCATTATTTGGCGGCGCATTTTATTACCGTAACACCAAATTCATTTAAATTTAACGTCAAGTTGTCGGCATTAACAGCAGGCTTTTTGCCCATTAGGGTTGTAATTATAGCTGTGCGGGTGTTTTTCAGGTCGATAACAACATCCTGTTTATCGTTAGAAAGGTTAACGATCACCACAAATTTCTCTTGCCCATTATATCGCATGAAGCTGAAAATGTGGTCGTTATTATTTTTAAGATTGGTATAAATGCCGCTTGTAATCAAGGAATTATTTTTTCTCAGTCGGATGATCTTACGGTAAAAGTTCCATAGTGATTGTGGCTCATTTTTTTCCTCTTCGAGTGATATGCCATCATTCGGGATATCGGTGTTGTCTTGGGTCCACCACGGGCCATTTTTATACCAGTAGGCCATGCCGGGGCCAATATCACTTTTATACCATTCAAAGGCTTGCCTGTCGGGGATATCATTCCCATCCGTCATTCCGAAGTTGCCTTTACTCCCCCTCATGCCCAATTCCTGCCCGTAATAGATCGACGGGATACCACCCATCAATAAATTAAGTACACAGCCAACGCGTAGTTTTCCGGGATCGCTTTTTACTGCATCGGCAAAGCGCTGCATATCATGGTTTTCAATAAATATCACTTGTTGTTTATCGGCGGGTGTTTGTAAAAAGGTGGAGTCGGCAACTTGCATCAGTTCCTTTTTGCTAAAATTCCGGATGGCAAATGCCAGGCGAAATGCGAATACCCGGTCAACACTTCCCGCTTTTAAATTATCTATACCGAATGAGGTCCACTCTGCCTGTTCGGCAACAATTTTAATTTTAGGGTTGATAGCGCGGAGTTTCGCCAGTAGCGGAGTCCAGAATGTACTGAATAAATGGGGCAAGCGGTTTACATTATCCAGGTTATCCATCATGTGGTCCAGGCGGAAACCGTCTACGCCATCATCAAACTTACCATCGTGATTGGGGTCCAGCCAAAACTTAAACAAGTTGTAATTAAATTGCTGTACCTGCGGGTTGTTTAAGTTAACCATCACCAATTTACGGGTTTCGCCATCGTAACCGGTAAAATCAGTTATGCCGGCTACAATGGATACCGGTTTGGTATTGCCTTTATCAGCATAAAAAATATAATCACTATATTTAGATGCCGGATTTTTATAAGAATCCCTGAACCATATATTGTCGCTGGCCACATATTGCGTTTCCATATCCATGTAAAACTTCATGTGCCTGCGATGGAGTTCTTTTATCAATCTTAAATAATCGGCCATGTTACCATAGCGCGGGTCGATCTTGTAAAAGTCGGTCGCGAAATAGTTGTGATAATAAACAGATTGGTATAAAGGTGTTAGTAAAACGGCAGTAACGCCCAATTGCTGCAAATAATTTAGCTTTTGGTAGATGCCGTTCAGGTCGCCGTGGCTGTCTCCATTACTGTCAAAAAAACTTCGCTGAAAGATGTGATAAATAAGTTCGGTATTGGTTTTTTTTGGCGAAATTTTAGCGTGGTTTTTTGCAAGTCCCTGATCAGCAAATAGCAAGAACCACAAAGCCAGTAAAACTGATAAGTGCTTTTTCACGGTTAACAAATTGGTATACCAAATTACACAAGCCTGCGCTTATAACCAATATTAATATAACAAAAATAATACATAGTTAAACCTGCTCTTTTTAGAGCTAATGGGAATAATATGTGCAAACTTTTGAGTAATTTCCCCTTGTTTTTAGCGCTGATAATGGCTTATTTTCGCTTCGCTATTTATCTATGTTCGTGTTATTGGATCAAAAGTGGGTGTCGGTTTTAACTGAGCCTTTATGGTCCTTGATTAATCCTGCTATCGCCGGGCTTCGAAATGCTAAATGCATTAAATTGCTATAATTAATTAGATGTCTGTATTCAGAAGTATTGAAGTTTCCGATCCCCAGTTTGAAAGTAATAATCTCCGGTTCATAACCGTAAAAACGGCCAACTTAAAAGGTCGCGGCGATATTTGCGTGTATGTACCTCCCGGCACACGATCCATTCATACCCTGCCTATTGTAATTTTGCTGCACGGCGCATATGGCAGTGCCTGGAACTGGGTTTACCGTGCAGGCATACACATTAAGGTTGATGAACTCATTAAAAACAACGAATTACCACCCATGATATTGGCCATGCCATCCGACGGCATGTGGGGTGACGGGTCGGCTTATTTGCCGCATGACGACCTTAATTTTGAGAAATGGATTGTTGATGATGTACACAATGCCCTCATCGAAACGGTAAAGGGTGCAAAAGTTGATTCGCCTTTGTTTATTGCAGGCTTATCATTGGGTGGTTACGGTGCTTTGCGGTTAGGTGCTAAATATCATCATAAATTTAGGGCGATGTCGGGCCTTTCATCGGTTACCAGCCTGGCGCAGATCAAATTTTTTGTGGAAGAACCGCTTAAATATTATTGCCAGGTAAATATTATTGATGAGGATGTGCTGGCAACGCTTAAGCATTATCGTAAAGAATTGCCGCCATTCCGTTTTGATTGCGGCGACCATGATACGTTGGTAAAGTATAACCGCGAGTTGCACCGCCAATTACATAACGAAGGCATCCAGCATTTATATGAGGAATATGCAGGCGGGCACGAATGGTCGTACTGGGCTACGCGGATTGTAAATACGCTAAAGTTTTTTGCTGCTTATTTATAAATATCGCAGCTTAATTACACCCGGTAGCACACGTGCTACAGTTAATTATTATCATTTTACTGTAAGGTTGAATCTTTTTTCATTTTTAACATATCCAAGCAGTAAAATATTACGTTAGTATTATCAGTATGTGATTCTTACATACATTGTGATAAGGTTTAGGTTGAAAGTCCCCAAGCAGCGAGTGCAAGGGGACTTTTATTTTTCTTAACTTAATTCTTAAAGTATTTTACGCTTTTGTCGAAATCAAACCCTTCCAGATAGGATATTTTCCATTTATCGTCTTCTTTCTTCACCCTAAATTTATATTTAATCTGTTTCCATGACGGATCTGTGCCCGGTGGCAATCCGCCCCAAGTCCAATATAATTCTCCTTCTTGATTATTTAGGCTTATTATATGCACGTCAACTAAACCATAAGCATTAGGTGTGTCGTACGGAACATCTTGAGAATTACTCCACGGGTCTACATCATTTGCAAAATTGTATGGAGGTAATTCATTGACTGACCAAGGCGCGAATTTTTTATCCTTCATTTCTTTTTCAAGAGTTTGAAGTATCTGGTTATAGTTATCAATAAATTCGAAAGAAAAGTACCCGGTAGATTTAAATACCCCAAGATTAGCTCTCACCTTTTCGTCATCAAATCCAATACAAATACTATCCTTGCTATCGATAATTACAGGTGTTAAGTCAGGCGCTTTTCCGGCTTCAGCCCAAAGCAGTACATTGCGAATCAATAACTGAATGTCTTTTTTATCAATAGCTGAATCAGGTTTATCACCAACCGATCCAAGATTATTACTTTTTAGTGCTGAAGTGTCCCTACTAAGTGAGTCATTGGTGTTTTTAACTGATGAGTTCTTTTTAGGCTGATGACATCCCAGGAAACTCAATAATAAAATGAAGCTCCCAACTCTTAAATATTGCATATCGTGGTTGTTTTATGTTACTAAGGTTTTAATGCATTAAATATAGATATATTACGTATTCGATTATCATTTTCCGATAATTGTATAGCATGTCTAACATCAAACAACAACTCTACAATCAATGCGTTGCCTACGTACAAAGCCGCATGGCGGCAGCAGAGGATGCTTATAAAGATGCCGAAAAGGCATCTAACGACGATACCAAAAGCAGCGCAGGCGACAAGTATGAAACCGGCCGCGCCATGATGCAGCAGGAAAAAGACCGCAACACCATCCAGGTTAATGAAGCTAATAAACTAATGGTAGCGCTAACAGCGATCAGCACCAAAGGAAATTCGGATAAAATTGAAAGTGGTAGTGTGGTCATAACAGATAACAACCAATTTTATATCGCCATTAGCGCGGGTTCATTAGTTGTTGATGGTAAAACTTATTTCGCTGTATCGCCTGCATCGCCTATTGTGATGAAGATGATCGGCAAAAAAGCGGGTGATAGTTTTGAAGTGAATGGAAAGGTTTATAGGGTTTTGGAAGTAATGTAAACGTTTCTTGGCCCTTTGTCATTCTGCGTGCAACGAAGAATCTATTAACTATGCATCTGCCCTTTGTATAACGGATAGATTCTTCGCTTCGCTCAGAATAACAGGTGGAAAGGGCTTTACCCACTGTTTGTGTCCTCACAAACAGTTGATTGCCTGTGAGGACATAGGCAATGGATGTAAAACATCTATAAACAAAATATCTTTCGACTACAGAGAGAAATCCTATTGAAAAAATGCAGTGCGAACATACAAGTTTTATAAGATTTCTACCTATGGTCGAAATGACACAAGTAATTCTTTTTAGAAAGAGGAATTACTCCTCTACCATCTCACTATTCGGGCTGGCCATTTCTGGCACCTCGTGCTTAAAGTAGCGTTTGTTGAATAGCAATATCGCGATAACACCTACCGATATAGCCGAATCAGCCAAATTAAATACCGGCCTGAAGAACACATAATCCTGGCCCCCCCATCCCGGTACCCATTGCGGGAAAATACCTGAGAGCAGCGGGAAGTAGAACATATCAACCACACGACCATAAAATATTTGCCCGTGTTGGTAAATCAACCCATAAAAAGTAGAGTCGACTATATTGCCTAATGCACCGGCTAAAATTAGTGCTACGCACATGCTTAACCCGCGGTGATATTTGTGTTTAATTAAATAAACTAAGCCGTAGCCAATAGCAATAACCGCCGCAATACGGAACAAGGTTAAAACCAGTTTGCCAAAATCGCCGCCCAGCTCCATGCCGAAGGCCATACCGTTATTTTCGGTATAGTGCAGCATGCCGCGGTCGCCTAAAAAGTGGATATCCTGCCCCAGGTACATATTGGTACGAACCCAGGTTTTGATAATCTGATCTACCAATACAATTAAAACAACAACTAAAAACGGTTTTAAATATGCCGGCTTCATTATTGTTTAAGTTTGGCCTCCATGCTCAGGGTAGTGTGAGGTACTGCGCGTAAACGTTCTTTAGGGATCAGTTTACCGGTTTCGCGGCAAATGCCATAAGTTTTATTTTCTATACGCACTATCGCGGCCTCTAACTGCTCAATAAATTTCTTTTGGCGGGCAGCTAACTGGTTAATTTGTTCTTTTTCTAATGTTGCAGAACCATCCTCTAATGTTTTGTATGTACCGGCAGTGTCGTCGGTGCCATTAGCATTTGGCGAGCTTAATGATGTAGCAAGCGCATTCAGCTCTTCACGGGCAATACGCAATTTATCTAATAAAAGGTCTTTAAATTCTTTTAGTTCGTTGTCTGAATATCTGGTTTTAATAGTTTCGTTTTCCATTATATTTTATTAATAACAATCAAAATTTCAATTTCGTCAATTACTGTTTTTTCGCCTTCGCTTAGTTCTGTATCAAGCAAAACGCTATCGGCTAAAATTTCGGCGCAAATATAGGCTAAATTATTTTTTACCGCATTGTTAATTAGCGGGTTATCGCTTAGCCTTACATTTATCCTGTCCGTTACTTCAAATCCTTTTCCTTTACGTAAGTTTTGTATGCGATTGATTAGCTCTCGTGATATTCCTTCCTGTTTAAGTTCTTCGGTAAGCGTAACATCTAAAGCCACGGTTAGTTTTCCTAAATTTGCAACTTGCCATCCCGGAACATCTTCGGCAATAACCTCAACCTCGCTCAGGAGTATCGAGTATTTAGTATCAAGTATCGAGATTGCTCCATCTGTTTCCAGTTTATTAATCTCATCCTGACCTAAATTTGTGATGGCTTCGGCTACAAGTTTCATATCCTTCCCTACTTTCGCTCCCAGTGCTTTAAAGTTTGGTTTTACCTTTTTAGTGATAAACCCGGCAGTATCAGTAATATACTCAATATCCTTAATGTTAGTTTCGGATAAAATTAAGTCTTTTACCTGCTCAACCTGTTGTTTAAAGCTGTTATCTAATATAGGTAATAATATTTTGCTTAAAGGCTGCCTTACCGCAAGAGAAGTATTTTTTCTTAATTTTAATACTAACGACGAAATATTCTGCGCCATTTCCATGCGCTCTTCCAGCGCTTTATTCACCAAATCGGCATGATAAACCGGGAAATCAGCCAAATGCACCGATTCGCGGTCTTCTTTACCGGTAACTTTATTTAAGTCGTTATATAAGCTATCCGCAAAAAACGGCGCCACAGGCGACATTAATTTAGCGATAGTCACCAAGCAAGTGTATAATGTTTGGTATGCTGATAATTTATCAGCCGAGTTATCTGATTTCCAGAAACGGCGGCGACTTAAACGCACAAACCAGTTGCTTAAATGCGCATCCACAAAATCCTGGATAGCACGGGAAGCTTTTGTTGGCTCAAAATCAGCGTAAAACTCATCCACTTCTTTGCTTAAGGTGTTTAATAAAGAGATAATCCACTGATCAATTTCCGGGCGATCACTTAAGTTAATTTCTGCTTCGTTGTAAGTAAAACCATCAATGTTGGCGTACATGGCAAAGAAGTTATAGGTATTATAAAGCGTACCGAAAAACTTACGGCGTACTTCATCAATACCTTCAATATTAAATTTCAGGTTATCCCATGGCGCAGCATTGCTGATCATGTACCAGCGGGCGGCATCAGCACCGTATTGTTCGATAGCGGCAAACGGATCAACACCGTTGCCTAAACGTTTAGACATTTTGTTGCCGTTTTTATCCAGCACCAAGCCGTTTGATACCACATTTTTAAACGCGATGCCTTTATTGCCAATCTTTTCGTTAATGGCTTTTACTTCGTCACTTGCTTCGCTCAGCAATACCGCTATAGCATGCAGGGTAAAGAACCAGCCACGGGTTTGATCCACACCTTCGGCGATGAAATCTGCCGGGTAGGCATTAGCGAATTCCTCTTTATTTTCGAATGGGAAATGCCATTGCGCGTAAGGCATAGCACCGCTATCAAACCAAACGTCGATCAGATCAGGCTCACGTAACATCGCTTTGCCGGTTGATGAAGTTAAGATCACATCATCAACATAAGGGCGGTGCATATCAATCAACTCAAACGCCTCCGGCATTAAGCCTGCTGCTTTTGATACGGCAATCTCTGCTTCTAATTCTTTGATCGAACCGATACATTTTTCTTCTTTACCGTCAACCTCGCGCCAGATAGGCAGCGGAGTACCCCAGTAGCGTGAACGTGACAGGTTCCAGTCGACCAAATTTTCCAGCCAGTTACCAAAACGGCCTGTGCCGGTTGATTCCGGTTTCCAGTTGATGGTTTTGTTAAGCTCCACCATTTTATCCTTAACGGCAGTGGTTTTTATAAACCAGCTATCCAAAGGATAATATAGAATAGGCTCGTCCGAACGCCATGAGTGCGGGTAGCTGTGCTCATATTTTTTAACGTCGAACGCTTTGTTTTCTTCTTTTAGTTTGATGGAGATCAGTACATCCGTTGGCCTGAAGCCTGCTTCCGCACGTTCTGCCTCGCTGTAATATTCTTCCTTCACGTAACGGCCTGCAAAATCGGTAACCTCGGCAACAAACTTACCTTGCTTGTCAACCAAAGGAACTTCTTTACCTGTTTCGTCTTTTATCAGTACCGATGGCACATTGTTTTCCTTACATGCCCTAAAGTCATCCGCACCAAAAATAGATGCCGTATGCACGATACCTGTACCATCCTCGGTAGTCACAAAATCGGCAGGAATAACGCGGAAAGCGTTTTGCTCCAGGTCTGCATTGGTTACATACGACATTAATTGCTCGTAGTGGATGCCAACTAAATTCTGACCAAGGAAGTAATGACTGTCTGTTGGTGCACCAAAAGAATACGGAATAGATACATACGGAATTAACTTAGAGCTACCAAAATTAAAATCTTTATATCCGTCTGAAGTAGTAGTTTCAATGTATTTCTTTGGATCTAAAACTTTACCCGTTAAAGCATTAGCAAAAATAACTGTAACCGGATCGCCGGTATATTGGTTATAAGTTTTTACTGTTCTGTAGGCGATCTTTTCACCTATGGCTAAAGCGCAATTTGATGGTAAAGTCCACGGAGTAGTCGTCCAAGCTAATATATATAAATCCGTATCAACACCTTCAAATAAAAACTCAGAATCCTTATCTCGTTTTACTTTAAATTGACCCGTGATAGATGTATCCTTCACCATTTTATAAGTACCCGGCTGGTTCAGCTCGTGCGAGCTTAGGCCAGTACCTGATTTTGGTGAATAAGGCTGTACCGTATAGCCTTTGTATAAAAAACCTTTATCATAAAGTTGCTTCAGTATCCACCAAAGCGATTCGATGTATTCATTTTTATAGGTGATGTATGGGTCTTCCAGATCAACCCAGTAACCCATTTTCTCGGTTAGGTCGTTCCAAACATCGGTATAGCGCATTACCTCGCGGCGGCATTCGGCGTTGTAATCTTCTACAGAGATCTTTTTACCAATATCGTCCTTAGTGATGCCTAATGCTTTCTCAACAGCAAGTTCAATGGGCAGGCCGTGGGTATCCCAGCCGCCTTTACGTTTAACCTGGTAGCCTTTAAGCGTTTTATAACGACAAAAAATATCTTTAATAGCACGCGCCATTACGTGATGGATGCCGGGCATACCATTCGCGCTCGGCGGGCCTTCGTAAAAGGTATATGGGTTATTTGCGGGGCGGCTGCTAATACTTTTCTCGAAAATATTTTGCGCTTTCCAAAACTCCAGTACATGCTTGCCGGTATCAGATAAATTTAACTGCTTGTATTCCTTGTATTTCAATTTTTTACACCTAAATTTTAGAGGTTGCAAAAATACAAAATTTAAGCCTGAATTTTAATAGCTGATGTTGAAATTTAACATCATAATTTCAGCATAACACCTTAAAAGCAAGGGGCAAGTGCCATCGCTCCCCTTGAGGAAGGGCAAGAAGGGGTAAAATAGCTGATTGAGCCCCACCCTTATCCTGCCTAATGCTCTTGACTGAATTTTAATTTATTTCTCATTTTATCTTGCAGCTAGGCTAATAAATAGTATAAGTTTAACTGTGAGTAATTCTGCTATTTTTGTGTTGATGAAAAAAATATTTGTTGTCCTTTTTATTTTATTGAGTGCGCTTGTTAATGGATACGCGCAGGATTCATTAAAATTTACTAAAGCGCAGGTAGCAGGAGATATAACCTACTTTATTAAAAATGCAGTTGAAATACACCCTAACCTCTACCACAGTATCTCCGAAAAACAACTGGCAAATAAAGTAGATTCCTTAGTTTATTCACTGCCTGATTCTTTAACAGAGTTAATGGCTTATCGCGCTTTTGCTGAGGTTACTGCTTTTATTAATGAGGGGCATACGGGTGCGAATGCGCCAGTGTTTATCAAGAATCAAATCAACAACGGTAGCTTTAATGCCATACCATTTCAAGTATTTGATTATTCTAATGCAACTTTTATTGGTAATTTATTGGCTCCGGGCGCTAAACTGTTCAACATATCTGTTTTATCAATCAATGGCATACCAGCAGCAACTGTATTTAATCAGCTAACGGCTTTAAAAGGTGGTTTAGCTTCATTCCGAAAAGTGTCAGCAATTAAATTTTTTCGGTTTTACTTAACCGCAATCGGTATTAAGCAACCCTACATAATAACTTATAAAGATGCAAAACATCATATTAAACAAGTAACAGTGAGTAATATGAGTGAGCGAAACTACCTGGCTGCCATAAGTAAACCTAAGGATATGCGAGACTATACTTATAGTGTTATTGGAGATTCCGTAGGCTATCTGAACTTTAAATCAATGGTTAATTATGACCACTTTGTTTTATTTTGTGATTCGGTTTTTAAATCCATCAATCAACAGCATATTAAAAAGTTAGTGATTGATTTACGGGAAAATGGCGGCGGCAACTCAGGTTTGGGCTTGTGTTTACTCAATTATTTGACCCAAAAGCCTTATCGAATGGCGGGCAACAGCGAACGCAAAGTTAGCCAGCAGTTTAAAAACCAAATTTTAAAACCCGCAAACAGGCAGGCATATGGAGATTCATATGATGAATACCTCAAAATGAAGAATGGTGAATTTTGGCATATCGGGCAAAATGATTTGATAAAACCAAATATCATTGCAAATGAATTTAACGGTAAGGTTTGCTTTTTAATTGGCCCATATACATTTTCAAGCGCCAATATGATGGCAGCAACTATTAAAGATTTCGCCATTGCGCCGTTAATTGGTGAACCAACTGGTGAACCCGGAAATGACTATGGCGAACCGTGTACTATTAAATTACCACAAACAGGCTGGATAACTTTTACGCCAACTACCTATTGGGTTAGGCCCAACAATAATGAGGCAGATCATACCGCGATAATGCCAGATTATATTGTTAAAAGAACAACCTCAAAAGGCGATAATGTATTAGATTACGCTCTTAAATTCCTTGACAAAACCAACTGATTTATGGCAATCGGATTTATTGCTGCCAATGCCATAAAACTATTTAAGTTTATACTGTTGCGTTTATCCTTGTATAAAGTTATTTAATAAATTTACGCTGTAACAAACCACCCCAACTTAAAGTCTCATATCCGCAACCATAGCTCAATCAATGCCGGTAAAAACAACTTATAAAGAAAACATAGCCATTGCGTTAACCTCCATAAAAGGTAACAGGCTGCGTACATCCCTTACGGCATTAATTATCGCTATTGGTATCATGGCATTGGTGGGCATTTTAACTGCTATTGATGGCATCAGGCAACAAACTAACAGTGCCTTTGCAGGGCTGGGTGCAAACTCTTTCACCTTAGCTAATACGGCCGATTTGGGCTTTGGTAATGGCGGCCACAGAAAAATATATCCGCCTATAAACTATGAGCAGGCAGTAAGCTTTAAAAATAAATTTAGTTTGCCGGCGGTAGTAACTATTAACCTGGGCGTAACCGGTACAGGAATTTTAAAATACGGCAACAATAAAACCAATCCCAATATTTCTGTAGGAGGTACTACCGATGGTTATATGCAAACTACCGGGCATAAAATGGCTTTCGGGCGATTTTTTTCTGCGGATGAGTTAACTCATGGCGAAAATGTGGTGGTTATCGGCGATGAAATAAAAGACAAGCTTTTTAAGAATGAAGACCCGGTTGATAAATCGATACTTATTGGTAACAACCGTTTTAGGGTAGTAGGCGTTTTTGAAAAGAAAGGCTCGAGCATGGGTTCGGGTGATAAATTTTGCGTGATACCGGTAGCAAAAGCCAAACAGATTGATACCGTAAGCAACCCCACTTTTACGGTTACCGTAATGGTGAACAATCCGGCGGCGCTGGATGCCAGTACTGGCGAAGCAACATCCCTTTTTAGGAATATCCGCGATTTACATATCAACCAGGATGATAACTTCAATATCCAGCGCAGCGATTCGATACAAAAAGAACTATCCAGCAATTTGGATACTGTTACCGTAGGTGGTATTGCCATTGGTGCCATAACACTTATCGGTGCTGCCATCGCTTTGATGAATATTATGCTGGTATCGGTAACCGAGCGTACCCGCGAAATTGGTTTGCGCAAGGCTATTGGCGCTACACCAAGTATCATCCGCAAGCAGTTTTTGATTGAAGCGATTGTGATCTGTATTATTGGTGGTATTGTGGGGATATTTTTCGGTATATTGATTGGTAACCTCGTTGTGATACTTACGCAGGGCACATTTGTGATGCCTTACAAGTGGATAGCTATCGCGCTTTCGGTTTGTACTTCTATCGGGCTATTATCAGGTTTTTATCCGGCCAATAAAGCTTCAAAACTTGATCCGGTTGAGGCTTTGAGATACGAGTAGATTTTAGAATCAAGAGTCAAGAATCAGGAGTCAAGACAGGACTTTTAGAATCAGGATTCAAGAGCCAAGAATCAAGACAGGTCTCGATAATCAAAAATCAGAACGAAAAAGCGCACAAAATAATGAAGCTAATCTTAACTCTTAACTCTTGATTCTCGACTCTTTTCCAAAAGCATTATATTCTTCAGCGGGTACTCAAAAAGCAGCTTTTCAACGTAAGTGGTTTTCAGTGCATCGTGAAATGCGGTAGCATGCCTTGGATGGTGCATGTCGCTCGAGATGTAGTCTATCAGGTGATTATCAACTAAACTTTCGGCAGTAGCTTTTACTTCTTTGCCATAGTAGCCGGTGAGCGAAATGGTATTCAGCTGAAAATCGCAACCCCAGGAATGGATCATTTTGTACTGATCCATCGTTAAATAGGGATAGCGTTCCGGGTGTGCCAGTATAGGCTTATAGCCAAGGTTAACCAGTTTTTGGATTACCTGAATATAATTTGGCGGATGATTAATAAACGAAAATTCAAATAACACATGGTTATCGCCCAATGTCATCAGTTCGCCTTTATCAATACGGGGCTCAAATGTTTCGTCGAAAAAATGTTCGGCAGCAGCTTCGATCTCGATATCGATCTGCTGGTTTTTTAGTTCAGCTTTTAAAATCGCCAGCGCATTGCCTATGGTTTGGGCATTGTTACGGTAAAAATCGACCATGATGTGCGGGGTGGCAATAATTTTCTTGATCCCCAGCGACATCATTTTTTTTACCAGTACTATCGACTCCTCAACGGTTTGCGCGCCGTCATCAATCCCCGGCAAAACATGGGAGTGCATATCTACAGCAATCGACTCATAGTTAAATGTGACTTCTTTTTTATGGTCGCTGCTCTTCTTTTTAAATAAACCAAACATTTTTTCCCGGCTTTTATACCTTAGTAACCACCAATTAGTTCAGTGGGTTTTCTTTAATGTATTTTTCCCATTCCCACGCCGACTGCATCATCTCGCCGATACCTAATGCGGCTGTCCAGCCCAGTTTTTCGGATGATTTGCTTACATCGCCCCAAACCTGTTCCACATCACCATCACGGCGAGGACCAATGCTATAGTTTAATTTTACACCAGTGGTGCTTTCAAACGCATGGATGATCTGTAATACGGTGGTTCCTTGCCCGGTACCTATATTGAATACATCATACCCGGTAAAATCAGGTTTTTCCATCAGCTTTAAAGCGGCAACATGCGCTTTGGCCAAATCAACTACGTGGATGTAATCCCTTACGCAACTGCCATCCGGTGTATTGTAATCATTACCGAAAACGGTTATTTTTTCGCGTTTGCCAATGGCCGTTTGTGTGATAAACGGCACCAGGTTTTGAGGTACGCCGATAGGCAACTCGCCAATTAAAGCCGAATCATGGGCACCCACCGGGTTAAAATAACGCAGGGATATAACTTTGTATTTACTGCCCGACGCGATCATATCGGTTAACATTTCCTCAGCAACCTGTTTGGTGTTGCCATAAGGCGATTGAGCGGGTTTTACCGGGGCATCCTCAGTTACGGGCAGTACATCCGGCTGGCCATATACCGTACAGCTTGACGAGAACACAAAATTTAAAGGCTTGCCTTCGTAAGCGCCTAATAAATTAAGCATCGAGAAAAAGTTGTTGCGGTAATATTTTAGCGGCTCTTTAACCGATTCGCCTACTGCTTTGTAAGCCGCGAAATGGATGATGCCGGTAACATCCGGTTCATCCTGGGCTAGTTTTTTTACAGCTTGCTCATCGCAAAGGTCAACTTTGTGAAATGCTGGTTTATAACCGATGATCTTGGTTAGCTGGTCTAATATTTTAATATCAGAGTTCGCCAAATTGTCGACAATAACTGGTTCGTAACCCGAATTTACCAGCTCAACCACAGTGTGCGAGCCAATAAACCCAAGTCCGCCGGTAACTAATATCTTAGCCATTATTTGTTATAGTAGGTAAAATCTTTATGCTGAATTTCTTTTTCAGGCAGTGATTTAAAGTATTCGTAAGTAATTTTTAATCCTTCGCTTCTCGATACTTTCGGCTCCCAGCCTAAAATAGCTTTTGCCTTGGTAATATCCGGGCGGCGTTGTTTAGGATCATCGGTTGGCAACGGCAGGCTGATCATCTCCTGATCGGTACCGGTTAATTTGATGATCTCATCGCCAAACTGCTTAATGGTGATCTCATCCGGGTTACCAATGTTCATCGGCTGGGCGTAATCGCTGTGCAGCAAACGGTAGATACCTTCAATCAAATCATCAACATAGCAAAAAGAGCGTGTTTGTGAACCATCACCAAACATGGTAAGCGGTTCGCCACGCAATGCCTGGCCGATGAATGCTGGCAATACACGGCCATCATTAAGGCGCATACGCGGGCCGTAAGTATTAAATATACGAATGATACGTGTTTCTAAACCGTGGAAGGTATGGTAAGCCATAGTAATAGCTTCCTGGAAACGTTTAGCTTCGTCATACACACCACGAGGGCCAACAGGGTTAACGTTACCCCAGTATTCTTCAGGTTGTGGGTTGATGTTAGGGTCGCCATAAACCTCAGATGTTGAAGCGATAAGCATGCGTGCTTTTTTAGCACGGGCGAGGCCTAATAAGTTATGTGTTCCTAATGAACCAACCTTTAACGTTTGGATGGGGATTTTTAAATAATCTATCGGGCTTGCAGGTGAGGCAAAGTGCAGAATATAATCCAGATCGCCGGGCACGTAAACGAATTTAGAAACATCGTGGTTATAAAACTCGAAGTTCTCTAATTTAAAAAGATGTTCGATGTTACGCAGGTCGCCGGTGATCAGGTTATCCATAGCGATAACCTTGTAATCCTCTTTAATAAACCTGTCGCATAAATGCGAGCCTAAAAAGCCGGCTGCACCGGTAATTAATATTGTTTTGCGTGCTGCCATTATAAGTTAACTATTTTTCTGCCTATGCTGTTGTAATAAAAACCACACTCTTTAATACGGTCAAGGTCATACAGGTTACGACCATCAAAAATAACCGGTGCTTTTAATTTTTCTTTCATGAAATCAAAATCCGGTGTGCGGAATACCGACCATTCAGTAACGATCAGCAGTGCATCAGCGCCATCAAGTGCATCGTAACGGTTAGTTGCATAACTGATTTTATCACCCAATAATTTTTTAACGTTCGGCATACCTTCAGGGTCAAAAGCAATCACTTCGGCACCGTCTTTCAACAATTCATCAATAATATACAAAGCAGGAGCTTCGCGGATATCGTCGGTTTCCGGTTTAAATGCCAATCCCCAAAGGGCGAACTTTTTGCCTTTTAAACCGTCTTTATAGTAATCTCTCAGTTTTTCAACCAGTACTTTTTTCTGGATCTCGTTAACATCCATTACAGCGTTAAGGATCTTGAAATCGTATTTATTTTCTTCGGCTGATTTTGCCAATGCCTGCACATCCTTAGGGAAACAGCTACCGCCGTAACCAATACCCGAGAACAGGAACCTTCTGCCGATACGCTCATCAGCACCAATACCGCGCCTAACCATGTCCACATCGGCACCAACCAGTTCGCACAGGTTGGCAACTTCGTTCATGAAAGATATTTTGGTAGCCAGGAATGAGTTGGCAGCGTATTTAGTTAATTCAGATGAACGCTCGTCCATAAAAATAACCGGGTTGCCCTGGCGTACGTATGGTGCATAAAGTTCAGCCATCAGTTTACGGGCACGCTCGTCCATAGTACCTACTACCACACGGTCGGGTTTCATGAAATCTTCAACGGCAACACCTTCGCGTAAAAACTCAGGGTTTGATACTACCGCGCATTCAATATCAGTATTTGCTTTTATTACAGCCGTTACCTTATCAGCAGTACCAACCGGAACGGTTGATTTAGTTACAATAACTTTGTATTCTTTAACCAGTTTGGCAATATCCTTTGCAGCACCAAGTACGTAACTCAAATCCGCAGAACCATCGCCACCCGGGGGGGTTGGTAGTGCTAAAAAAATGATTTTTGCATCAGCTATCGCTTCGGCAAGATTGGTTGTAAACTGTAACCTGTTTTCTGATATATTACGATGAAAAAGAATTTCGAGACCCGGCTCATAAATTGGGAGCTTGCCCTCTTTCATCATTTTTACTTTTTCCTCATTAATATCAACGCAAGTTACCTGGTTACCAGTTTCTGCTAAACAAGTTCCGGTTACCAGTCCTACGTAACCTGTTCCTACAACAGCTATTTTCATAAAGATGTAATTGTAATTATTGTTATACTTTTATACCCGACGAAGATAAACAATCAAAATTAATGCTACTAATATATAATATAGGTATACGGTTATATTTATGTGCGATATATGCAGCCTCGCTTTTTAATAAAAAGGCTAAAATGTGGTTGCAAGGTAGAAACAACGCTGTTTACAAAAAGTTTGATAAAAGCATTTGGTTTCACTTTGCCTCACTTGGCGAGTTTGAACAGGGCCGCCCCTTACTTGAACATGTGAGGCACAGCCGCCCCGGCGCGAAAATTGTTGTTACATTTTTTTCCCCCTCGGGATATGAGATCCGGAAAAACACGCCGCTGGCCGATGCCGTATATTATCTGCCGATTGACACCGCTGGCAATGCCCGTAAATTTATTGATACGATACAGCCAACCATGGCCATATTTACCAAATACGAATATTGGTACCACTATTTTAATGAATTGAATAAGCGCGAGATCCCGCTTTATGTGATATCAAGTATATTCAGGCCGGGGCAAGTATTTTTTAAATGGTACGGCGGCCTGCACCGCGAAATGCTGGGTTTTGTTAACCATTTTTTTGTGCAGGATGAGGCATCTAAAGATTTACTGCATACCATTGGAGTAACCAACGTTGAAGTAAGCGGCGACACCCGTTTCGACCGGGTATGGGAAAATGCGGAGCAGCCGAAAGAATTGCCGGTTGTTGCCGAATTTAAAAGCACCCATAAACTATTTATTGCTGGCAGTACCTGGCCTGAGGATGAGGCTTTGGCAGCCACTTTAGTTAGTGATTATGCCGATTGGAAATTCATTTTCGCGCCGCATGAAATTAGCGAGGAGAAAATTAATAAACTGATTAGTTTGTTGCCA
>Ga0302221_10001171_pt1 | contig 17272 bp, 5 predicted proteins | sample II_Palsa_E2_1_FD_193517 | JGI IMG/M metagenome (GOLD analysis project Ga0302221, IMG submission 193517) | Peat permafrost microbial communities from Stordalen Mire near Abisko, Sweden - II_Palsa_E2_1 | ecosystem: Environmental > Terrestrial > Soil > Palsa > Peat permafrost | place: Sweden... | reverse complement strand
GTTTATAAAACTTAATATTTTAAATTATATATATATATTTAATAAAATATAATTTTTTAAATTAATTATTTTTTTAAATAATATTTAAAAGTTTAATTTTATTTTTTTATTTTTTTATTAATTTATAAATAAAATATTATATTTAAATATTATTTATATATTAAATAATAAATTTTAAAAAATTAATTATTTTATAATAAATAATATATTTAATTATTTTTAAATATTAATTAATAATAATAAAAATTATATTAAAATTAAAACTTTTTATTAAGTTTTTATATAATAATAAACTTATAATAAAATTTATTAAAATTTTATTTTAAAGTCTTTTAAGTTATAATAAATTATTTAATTAATTAATTTAATTATAAAATATATAATTTTTTAAAGTAACTATAAAGTTTTTTTTAGTTATATTATTTAATACTTAAAAATAATTATTATATTATTATAAAATTATAGTCTTTAAATATAAAAAATTAATATTATTAAAAAAAATTTATTATTATTTTAAAGTTTATAAACTTTATATTTATTTAATATTTATAGTAATAAAAAAAATTTTATTATTATTTTTTCGATAAAATAAAACTATTAAAAATTTTTATTATAATGTTTAAAATTATTAATATAAAATATTTTTTATAATATATAAATATTTATTTATAATTAAATACTTTATATTAATTTTATATTTATCGGGGACTTTAATAAATAATTATTATATAATAAATTATATTCTTTATATATATTTTTTTTATTCTTTTATAAAAAAAAATTAAATAAAGAATATTAAATTTTTTAAATAATATTTTTTGCCGAATAAAACTTATAAAATATAACTTTCGCTAATATTAATTTATATAAATATATAAATTTATATTAATAAAAATTATATCTTATATTTTTATTTAACTTAAAGTATTATTTAAAAGACTCTAGTATACTTTTATTTATATTTTATATTTAGTTTTATACTAAAATAAAAAATAATCTATAAATATTTAATATATAAAATATATATAAAAAAAATTAATAATAATATATAATTATTACTTAAATCTCTTAAAAAAATAATAAAAATATATATTAAAAAAATACTTTAAAATTAAACTAAAAAAAAATTTATTTTATTATATTAAAAAATATTTAATCTAAAGATCTTTTAATCGTCTTTTATTTCTTTAAAGAATAATATTTATAATATTTTTTAAAATTAATAAAGTACTTTAATTTTATAGTTTTTATTAAATATATACTTTAATTATATATCTTTAAATTATAATATTATTTATTATATTTTTTGGATAAATTATTAAATTTTAAATAAATAATTATAAATCTAGTAATTTATTATTAATAATAACAACACGGAATTACTTTAAGATTTATATATAAAGTAAAAAATTAATAACTTTTATTATTATTTTAAAATTATTAAAGATTTTTTTTTATTTTTAAATTTTTTATTCTAGTTTTTATTAATATTAAAGATTTTATTTTTTAAGTCTTTATATTAAGAATAATTAATAATTATATAATATAATATCTTGATATTTTTATTATAATATTAATAATAAAATATATTTATTCTTTTAATATTTTATTATATAATATAGTTTTTTATATACGTCTTTATTTTATTATAAATTATTTTTTAATTTATATTTTAATAATTATTTAAAGAATTAATTATTTTAAAGATTTAAGTTTATTTATTTATTTAATTATTTTATTTATAGCTTTATTATTTAATATTCTTTTATATATTAAATATTAAAAAAATTATAAAATATAGTTTTATATTTATATTTTATTAATTTTTTTATTATAAACTTTAAAATATATTATTTTAAATATATTTATAAATCTTTAATTTAATATAATAAAACTTAATTATTAATTTAAATATTTATTATTATTAATATTATCGAGTAATATAATATAAAAAAGTCGAGTATTATATTTTTTTTTTTAGTTTATTTATAAAAATTATAATATTATCGAATATTCTTAAAAAAAAATTTTATTAATCTAATATAATAATTTATATAATATTATTTATTTTAATATTTTAAATTAAAAAAAATTATTATTATTTTTATTTTATCTTTAAATTTATTATTATTTATATATATATTTTATATATATAATTTATTATATAAAACTATAAAATTATAATCTTTAATAATTTATTTTTTATTTTTAAAGATTATAATTATTAAATATTTTTATTATAATAAAATAATAAAAATATTTTTTAGCTTTATTTAATCGAGTTTTTTATTTATTAAAAAAAAGTCAAAAATATTAGTTATAAACTTAATAAAATATTAAAGTAATAATTTTAGTTCTTTGATTTATTTCCCGCTTGTTTTTTTTAAAATAAATAATATTTTTTATTAATAATTTTATAATATATATTAAATATTTATTATTAAATTTATTAATAAGAATATATATAAATAATAAATAAAATTCGATTTTTAAAATTATTTTTATTATAATCTTAAATATATTTAAAATAAAAATAATTATTTTTTTTTAAATCCGGTTAAAAGTTTTTTTTTTTTTTTTAATAATATTTATTATTAAATTAAAAAAGATTATCGGGATTATTATACTTTAATATATTTTTTTAATTTTTTTTATTAAAAAACTCTAAATTAAATTTATAATTAATAATAAAACTTTTAATCTTTTTATAATTATTTATTTTATTTTCTATAAATATAAAATAAAAATAAATTTATTATTAAACTAGATTTTTAAAACTCGGATATAGTCTTTAAACTCTTTTATAATATCTTTAATTATAATCGGAATATCGATAAATTATTTTATATTTTTAAAAAAAATATTATATAATAAATTTATTTAATATAAAAATAAAAATATATATTAATATTTATTTTTTTATTTTCTCGACTTTTTTTTTTAATATTTTTAAATTCTTTTTTATAAAGTTCTTTATAATAAATATTTTTATATTATTAATCTAGTTTATAGTTTTATAAATATTATCTTTAATTAAATCTTAAATAAAATTTATATTATAAAAGAAATAAAAAATTAATAAAAAAAAAAAATTTTATAAAATTTTTATTAAAGTTTTAATTTTATTTAAAATATATTTTAAAAACTTTATAATTATTTTTTTATTTATTAAAAAGTCTTTAATCTAAATTATAACTTTTAATAAAAAATTTTTTTTTTTTAAAGTTATAAATAAATTTTTTATATAATATATTATTAAAAACTCCGAAAATATTTAATATAAAAAATAAAGTTATTTTATATTTTATTTTATTATTATATTTTATTTTATTATTATATTTATTTTATTATTTTTTAGTAATAATCTTTATATTAATATTTATATAAATTTATTTTATTAAAATATAAAAATTATACTTTATATTTTTTATTTTATATTTATTAATATAATTATTTAATAAAAAACTATAAATATTTATTTAATATATTAATCATTATATAATTATTAATTTTATAAGTTTTTTAACTATATTAAAAAAAAAAATTAATTAATAATTTTTTAATATAATATAATATTTTTTATTAATTTCTTTAAAGTTATAGTTATTAATATTTTTTATTATTATAAGTATATACTTAATCTTAAACTAGTGTTTATAATTTTAATAATATATAAAGTTAAGAAATATTTATAAAAATATAAAATTTAGTTTAATATATTAATTTTATTTAATATTTTTCTAGACTTTATTTTTTTATATAATATATATAGACTAATAAATATAATAACACGTGACTAGCTTATTTATTATATAGATTACTTCTAGGCACTTATACTTCTTTATTTATCCGGATTAATTATAAATTAATTATATTATTTTTTATATACTTTATTAAATAAGTATAAGAAACCCACGTGACGATTATATATATATAGTGGATTCTTTCTTGATTCTTTTAGGAGAGTCAGAGATTAATTTTATATTAAATTTATTAAATTTATAATTTATTAATTTTTTTAATTTATTATTTATTAATTAATTATTTTATATAAATATAATAATATTTATTTTTATATTTATTTAATAAAATAATTTAATAATTAAAAGATTTTTTAATTATTTAAACTTATTTTTTTATTTAAATAATCTTTATAATAATTATTATAATTTTATATTTTATATTTATTTTTATAATTTAAATAATTTATTTTTTAAACTAAATTATAATATTAATTAAATTAATTATAATTTATATTTAAAGTATAAAGAATTAAATTATTTTTATATTAATTAAGTTTAAATAAAAATTTATAAAAAAATATATTAAATATATAAAAATATAAATAATAATATAATAAAAAAAATAAAAAATAAAATTTTTATAAATTAATTATTTTTAATTATTATTTTATTTTATTTTTTATTTTATTTTATTTTATAATTTTTTTTATAAATTTTTTTTAAAATTAATATTATTTAAATTAATAATAATTAATTTAATTTATTAATTAAGTTTAATATTTATTAATTTATAATATATATTTTTTTAATTATAAAATATAATAAATATTTTTAAAATTTTAATAATTTTTTTTATATAAATATAAATTATAAAAAATTATTATTAAATAAATATTTTAATCTTTAAAGTTTTATTTTTTAATACTTTTTTATAAAATTATTTATAAAAATAATTAAATAATATAAAATTAAATTTTTTTTTAAATTATAATTAAAATATATTATATTAATAATAATTTTAAAATAATTTAACTAAAAAATTTTATTATTATTTTTTAATAAATTAATAATTATAATTTAATATAAAAAATAAAATTTTAAATATTTTAATTTTTTTTATATATTTATAATATAATTAATTATTTAAAGTTTATTAATTTAAATAAAATATATTATTAATATTAATATTATAATTATAAATTTTATTAATTTTATAAATTTAATTAATTTTATAAATTTTATTAATAATAAAAATAATAAAGATTAAAATAAAATATAATAATTATTATTTTATTATAAAATTAAATAATAAAAAAAAAATTTATTTTTTAATACTCGAATTAATAAATTATTAATTTTAATAAATTATTTTTAAAATATTAAAAAAATAATAATAATATTAAATTAATAAATTTTTTTCATTATATTAATAAACTTTAAACTAGTTTCTAAAAGATTAATTAACTTTATAGATTTTTTTTAAAATATATATTTATTTAAAATAAAGACTATTACTTTAAAAATTTTATTAAAGTATTTATATTAATATATTAAATATATTTAAATATTATATATTCTAAAAAAGTATCTTTAGTCAAGTGCTTAAATCGGCGGGCTTTTATTATATAAAACTTTATTTTAACTAAGCTTAAGCTTAATTAAATATAGTGATGTTGAGATATTAAAGATAATAATAAGTAGTGATTATGACTAAAGTCGCGTCGATGTACTAAATAAGCGCTTGCTTAAAAATCGCGTATAATACTAGTTAAGTATAATCGTCGGCCTCGCGTAACTAGCTGCCTTTGTCGTAAGCTCCTTAGTCGAGAAAAATAAAATCGTCACACAAGCGAGATCGTTATCTAAATAATTTATATAGAAACACTATATAATTAATTTAATAATTATTCTTTACTGTATATTTATAATTCTTATTAATTTTATAATACTTATAAATTATATTTTAACGTTTTTATAATACTTTTACAAAAAAATTAAAATATTATTCCGCTTAATAATATTAATAATATTAATAAAATTAAATAATCCTCCGCTTCCAGAAATCTCTTCTTTAAATCCTCCATCGTCCTCCCTTATTTAAATATTTATAATATTAAAAATATATCTCAAGAAGACTATACGTTAGATATAAAAATATTCTGACGATATTAAAGTATAGATTATAAGAGACTATAAAATATCACGAAATATATTTATTAATATACTTAAATATATTAATCAAGAGTCCCGTGTTTATAATAATTAAAATAAAAGTCTTATAATTATACAAGAAAATATTATTAATTAATTTATATATTTATAGTTAAAATATAATATATTTTTATTTTGGGCTATTATTAGAATTATTATTAATAATATTTAAGCTCGCGATAATTAAGTTTCTTTAAGTAATTATTAATTTAGTAATTAATAATTAAGTCGGGATTTTTATAAGATTAAGATAAAATTTATTATAATTATTTAAATTATAATATAAAATAAATAAAAAATTAATAAATAATTTAAAAAACTAAAAAAATATCTTAATATATTTATAAAGTTTTAGATTAAGAATAAAAATATTTATAACTTTAATAAAATTAATACTTGACTAGAATATCCTAAAGAAATAAATATAATTATTTTATTAAAAGTATAGGAATTCTTTTCACTAAGTCCTAAAATCTATAAATTAATTATAATTAATATAATAATTAAAATTATAAATTAATAAAGAATTTCTCTTATTATTATTATTCCTGGATTTTAATATATAGAATTATAATATCGAAATTATATATTAATTAATAAAAAATTAAATTAATTATTTTTTATTAATTTTATTAATAATATTTTTATTATTAAATAACTTAAATACTTTATTAAATTTTTAAATACCGGCTTTGATTCTAATAAATAAATTCTTCTTTTTGTCGATAATTATAATTCTTATTAAATATCTTAATTTATATTTATATTATTTTATAATAAGATTATTATTATTATTTTTCCCGCTTATTTAATCTATTATATATAATCGCTCGACGTTAAAGGATTTAGTACCTGAAAGTATTATTAAAATATTATAATTAATAATATTTTTAGTTAATTAAATTTTATTTATAATATTAATTTTTTCTTTTATAATTTAATCTTTATTTAAAATAAGATCTTTATTATAGGACTCGTTTATCGGGCCTTTAAAAAGTCTAGAATAATTTCTCTAAACGCGGAGTAAATAAAGACTAATATATAAAAATATTATAAATAAAAGATTAAGATTAAGACTTTTATTAATGATTTAGGTAATTAATTCTTGTTGATTATTAAAATCAATAAATCCTTAAAGTATATTATCTTTAAAGTAAACTTAAGGGATTCGCTTAATAGTCCTATATATTCTTTATTTAAAACGACTACTAGTAATACTTCTTAAATTCTTTATCAAGAAAAAATATTTAAGATATATATAGATAATCTTATAAAGTATTTTCAGGAAATAACTATACGAAAATTATATACTCGAAAGTATATTTAGTCAAGTAAAAGATTATGGGTAAAAGACGCTTAAGTTATAATTAAGAAAAAGAATAAAAAAAGAACTAAAAAAAAAACTCGAGCTAAATAAAAAATACTCGATATTAATAAAAGAAAAAAGCAAGCGATATTATATTAAGTAAGTATTATTATACAAAGATATAAGAAGCTTAAAAAAAAGATTATTTTAAATAAAGATATTTCTTTAGATAATTTAAGCTATAATATATTTCTTGAGATTATTCCTAATCCTGAAAAATAATAACTATTAGATATAGCTTAGTTAATAAAACTCCCTTTATTATTATTAATTCCTTTGTCATTATTAGTTCCTTTATTATTATTAGTTTCACGGGGAAATAATAACTAATTAAAAAAGGATTTTATGTCTATAGATCAGGAGGGGGATATTACGTTAGCTTCTAACGTCAGGAATTCTTCTATAGACGTATTTCATATATAAAAATCAGAGAAGCGCGTATAAAATCATTTTTATTAATAGTCTCATTATTACTTATTTCGTTATAATCGACAAGAATTATGGGTGCGCAGTGAAGAGTAGTTGTCAAATTAATTATGTGGTGTTCCCATATAAATTATTTGGGTGACGATCTCGCTTGCGTGACGATTTCGCTTTCCCCGACTGAGGAGCTTGCGACGAAGGCGGCCAGTTACGCGAGGCCGACGATTACGGCTGTATGGCTGTACCACCAGAACTTTAGCGAGGCTGACCTCTCGCCGCTTAAAGATAATAATCTCTGCGAAAAGATGTCAGCAAGAACATTCATCGTTCCTCAATTCCAATGTCGGAACCTACTGCCCCCGGATCCCCCATGGGAGGCAGGATTAGCCGGGAATGGCAAAAACTTGGGGGTTTAACTTTCCATGTGTACAGCATAGTGAGGAATCTTGGGGAGTTCGCTACTGGGATGGAGTAGGAGAGTAGGCTTTCATTTACATCAGCTTCGATGGGATGCTGTATTGCTTCACAGGGAATCCGGTTCAGGAGCCTAATATCGGCGTTTTGATTTCGGAAGCATTAGAACAACAGATATTTTTGGTTTGTTGAACCCGGAAGTAGGAATTCAGAAATTCAATTATACTCTTTGGACTTAGCTCCCGCCCGCTTAAACAATCTCCAAATACCCCTCGACTGTTCTTTCTGCTCCTTCTTAACCCCGACTTGTACCGGTAACTGAAACTTCTTCACCTTTGGCAATCTATCCAAAATCTCCTTCCGTTTCATCGGCTCCAGGATCATTTTTCCAATTCTATCCCGCACCGATTCGCCATCAAGCTCAAGCCCCGTATCCGAACCGTTGTCCAGAAAAAGAAGTATAATATCCGCCCACTCCTCGTGCTCATCTGCGAGGTTACTAGACTTCCACAGCACATGATGCCAGGGTGACCATTTCCCGTACGCGGCTTCCGGGTCATTAGGATCGGCTCCGTGGTCGAAAAGGATTTTCAGAATTTTAATGTCCCTTGCGCAAGCTGCGGTATGGAGCAAAGAATGGCCTGCAGTACGAGCATGCATCGGATAGCCGGTATTCAATTTGTGCTCTACGTAGGAGTGAAGTGGGTATCGGAACGCGAAGTCGAAGAAGCATTTCAGTTCGCCGTCGAGTCCTGTTCTCATCACAGCCTCGGTAGGGTACCATAGAGGAGACCCAGTCCCCCGGCCTTGACGCAAGAGAACTTTATCGGTAGGGGGTTTGAAGTAAATGTCACCAACTCGCTCAAGCTCCATGACAATAGATATATGGGCGTCCTTAGCTCGAGATTCAAATTGAATAGCATGGTGAACGCAGAGTTCGAGATATTGCCAGAAAGATTCCAACGTCTCTGCTGACTGGTATGTGTTCAGCAATGTGGTCTTGATCTGAAGGAGCATAGCAGCAGACAAAGCTGCGTCCGGATCGAATGATTTTCCAGTCCCTGAAACGATATAGTCCCAGATATCCGCCCTGCTCATGAAGTCCCGAACAGTTCGATGTAGATACTGCACCACCGCCTTGGACCCCGCAAATTTGAATGTTGGTGCCTCCAGTAGTCCTTTGCAGCGGCTGTTCAGTCGGCGTCTCATCGTCTCCCCTCGAAACCCCACCAGACCTGAATTCAATGGCTTTATTTCTGCAGACAGCGCTTTGTCAAAGCCATCTTCAGCTAATGACAGTGTGAAAAGCGACACAGGCTGCGATGCTGCTCGAACAATTTGGAAGAGCAGTGATGCCTGCTTGAAGTAGGTCGGATTCAGTCCATTCAAGATCTTGGAGAAGAGCTTCTCTAGATCCGAAGGCAGGAGTAATAGACGGTCGTGTAAGTCCGAAATGCAATCACCGTCTCTCAGACCTTGTAGCAACGAGCTTACAACAAGGTAAACCCACAGGAACACACCGCCGGCCTTTTCGGTGACTTCCATAATCAGGCTCTCTGCGTCTTTAGGCTGTAAGACCTGCAGTTCGACAAACATATCATGTCCCCGCAGCTTTTCGGCGACGTAAAGATGGATATCTGACGCGGTTAAGTCCTCAAGTTTGAGCGATGGCTGTCGTTTAAAGGCATCCTCAAATACAAGCCACGGACGGCTAGCTACACACATTTTGACATTGGCTCTAGGTGACACGGTCTTGAAAATAAATTCAACAAGTTCGGCACTGTCGCCATCAAACTCGTCAAGACCATCGACAAAGTAGAAAAAACGCTTAGAATCATCCGAAACAAGAACCTCGAAGGCCTGGACCAGTTCAGACATTGTCCAGGGATGCAAATCTCCCCCAAACAGTAAATGTGATCTCCACCTGTTGGGGAAAATGGTCGGTATGAGTTCTCTTTGATCTTTGATAGAGTCGTGGAGAAGTGTTTGCAAGAGTCCCAATGTAGACATTTGCATTACCGTACCGGAATTCCAGAAGAAGAACCCAGCCGTTATTAGCGGGAATATACCCCTCCACCTCAGAAGGTTGTGCCAAGTGCGAAGATCTTTGAATAGATATTTCATCAGAGTTGATTTGCCTGAACCGGCCTTTCCTGTGACCCAGTAAAGCGTGGAGTTGCTCTGGAGCCAACTTACAAAGTTACTCCATTGAAAATGTTTGGAATCGTAGCTGACCAGCTGGGGCAAGTGATGGTGCTCTGGTCTCCTACTTCCTCCTGGGCTACTGGCCAATGGTTTTGATTTTGGCATTAGTGAGTTGTCTTCCATAAACAACCACTCGAACGTTTTCCGATGAGCCTCGGGAATACCCTCAAAACGATCGTCCATGCTAGTAAAACGCAGTTCTTCCAATATCTGTAACTTGATACGAGCCTCACGCTCGCGTTGCGTACCAGCCGTGACACCAGCGGCAAACTTCTCCATGTCCTCTCTATTTTTCACGTTCCATCGTTTTCTCCGCAACTCCTCGACCAGCTCTGACTGCCATTGCTTGATCTCCCCTCGTGTAATAGAACCCCCCCGACAACTCGACTGATGATTCGACTTGGCCATCAAGAGCTCCTGCATGTTTTCCCTGAGAGACACCAAGAGCGTGGTATCTATCTGTCGTCTGTACCGATCTAAACGACTCTCCAGCGCTGCAATCTCACTCTCCTTCCATGCACTATTCAGCGCTTGGCGGAAGCTTTGCCATCCCTTATGCGGCGCTTTAGCCTTGAGTTTCCTGATCGCATCGAGTAATTTCTCCGTGACGGATTTGCAGCCATCGCAAAGTTCACTGAGTTGCCTTTCTGTGCTTGTTAATTTGCGTTCTGTTGGGTTTGGAAGGTCCAAGGCATCACTGAGATCCACAAGGCTGCCAACAATTGATTCGAGCTCTAAATGCTCTACTAGTGAACCATTGGCCGATTTGTAGATTTCCCGGCCTTTGGAGACGAGATCGCTAGTAAATGTGATGAGTTGGACGATGCTTGATGCCAGACCTATTGTCGTGACTGGATCCATGGGAGCGGCCTCAGACTTGGCGTGGAGACGTTCTCGTGGAATTTAAGAACAATCGAGGCTGGCTCTTATCGTTAAGGATATCATCAATTAAACTATTGTGGCTTAGGTCACTGAGGCGCAGGGGAATCAGCTGAAACGAATGCTGAGGCTGAGTGCTTGAAGGTGGCAGGACCGTTAAGCGAGAAATTCCCTGATCAGGAACCCCTAATTTCCTAATAGGGAATCACCGACATGAATAATACTATTATATTTATTATTATATTTATTTCAAAATTCATTATAGTCTTTATTATATTAAAAAAAATCTATTTTATTAATTATATTTATTCGATTAAATATATTAATTTTTTTAAAAATTATTAAAATTATAATATAATTTATATTTTATTTATAAAAATTTTTTAAACTTTTTTTTTAAAAAGAATTAAATTATTATTTTAATTAATAGCTATATAAACTATTTAGCTAATTTATTAATTTCGCCAAACTTTTACCGAGTGATTTTAAAAATTTAAACTATTATACAACTAGAGGCGAACGCGAGCCCAGGGCGTGCTGGAGCCATGGGCGAAACTACAGGCAGCGGGCCTTGTAGGTTGTTATTTTAAATAAAGTGTTTATTTGTTCCTGGATCCTCGTTCCTGGATCTTTGTTTTTAGGTGTTTCTAAAGCGTTATCTAAATATTTTATTCTTAATTCTTGTTCTTACATCCTGTTCCTGGATTGTCGTTCCTGGCGTTCTCGTTTAGCCTTGGAAGTCTTGGGAGCTTTAGGAGCTAGGCTAGACGGTCTCGGTAGTCGTTGGCCGTTGCGCGGCCTCCGACTGTCTCGCCTCACTCGTGGCTTGTCGCGAGCGCGAGTTGTGGCTGGGTAGGGTATTTTAAGGGTGTTTTGTGGGAGGGTCTGTACAGGTGGTTGAGGATATACTTTTAAGCGAAGGAGACAACGGGGGTAGAGGTAGGGGGAATGGCCGTGCGGTTTGTATAAAGAGAAGCGAGCGGGAGCAGGATCGCGAAATGGCCTAAAAACAATCGTAAGTTTTAACAAAAATATCAAGAAATCGGGCCCCTTAATAATGGGGGACAGGGGGCTCGTTCTAGTTCTCCTAGTTCTTGTTCTCGTTCTAGCTTGATAGTCTTGCTAGTAATAAGAGATCTTCTCCTATATCTTTCTCCTATATCTAAAGATAAGTTAATTCCAAATCCTGCCAAGACCTTCCTTTCTGATCGAAACTTGACGCTTTGGGATAGCTCATGCAAGGATATGACAGGGATTAAGGGCCCTGTCTCCTATTGTATCCATCTATTGTATCCATCTATTGTATCCATATTGTAGCAAGTCAAATCTCTAGGCTCGACTCCTGAAAGACTCGCCATCATGCCCAACTTTCGCAACAGTGACTACTGTAGCGCATATCTCGAAGCACCGGGACATAAATGCAAAAAAAGACAAAGCGCCGACTTGGACGGGTAAAGGGGCTTTGCTGTCTACAGCGGTTAGTAGGGTGTTGGTGCCGGGAACTATTAGCGGAGGAGGGCCCGTGGCATGGAAGCTCAAACATGGCCAACAATGTTGGATCGAGAAATCTGGTGGAGAAATTTGGGTTTGTACGACGAAAGAGCAGAACTCGGGAGCTCAACTGAGAGTGAAGCTGAATCGTTGTTCCGAGACTGGCAAGTCTTGTGGGAGAGACAAAGATTCCACATTCGAAGCTGAAGAAGTTGTTGTATTCGGAACATTGGATGTTTATTATTCCGGATTTCTTGTTTGTGAAGGAGCAGTTTCTAAATACCGCGACTAGACACCAAAAGAAATTGGACGATGGAGCAATCGTTAACACATTGCAAAGGGATTTTGGGGTCGGATTTCAGGGCCGGAGCGGAGAAGAGAAGCATAGATAGACAAAGTGGAAGTCTATGGTCTGCAATGCTTGGGGTTTATGTTTCAAGTGTCTCTTGTGAACGAATTCCACACCTGGCGGCAAAAGATCTCTTAACAGCAGCGATATTTTAATCTGTTCCAAGCATGGAGCGTTCCTTGGAATGCCACTTTGTCATTTCAGAAATTCAGAGGGTTTTGTGGTACGCCAACCACAACATCCCCGCCAACCGAAAGGTCTGAAGTACGAGTTTGACAATGTCAGCTTGGTGGAAATCTCAGACGATCACTAGAAACAACAGTGACTTCTTCATTCATTTGCTATTTTCAAAGTTCAGATTTGACTACTTGCTCATCCTTTTCACAGCGATCAGGCATAAGACAGGCGTCGAATCCATCCACCATACCCCGTCTAGCCACCATGGCAGCACCTCTTGCAACAGCAAACAAGCTCTCCCCGCCGTTTTCGGCATAATTTTCCACCAATCCGAGCTCTTTTTCAGACTTGTGTTTCTCCATAACAACCCTTATAATCCGTTGAAGCTCCTCTTCCGCGTCACCACCTTCAAAACCCAGGAAAATAACCTGGTCAACACTTTCTCCCTTCCTGACAGAATCTTCAATCACCCTCTTGACATCCTCCCAGTATTTCTCTGGGTTCTTCTCACGGAGCAGTGAATCTTTTCCCAAGTTCAAATTCTCACTCAATCTCTGAGGCCAGAAATTTCCCCACAACCCACCCCCCATCCAACGAGCGAGTAACGTAACGCCCAGACTAACGTCACTATAGGAAACTGACAAAACAACATCGATTCTCTCCTCCGGTGGCGGACAAGAATCGGCTGCCTGCTCATAGCCGGGTTCCTCCTCATAGCAATCTCCAATGCCGTAGAATCCGAGCGCGGAGCGGGACGCTAAGGTCACGGTCATGAAAAGCTCAAGACCTGCGTGCTGGGCCGCGACTACGAATCTCTCTTTATAGATATGGCCCGTATCGGCTTCAAAGTCGGGGACTGAGAGGATGATAAAGGGGTATGCGAGGCCATATCTCGCATGAAATGTACCTTTAATCTCTGACAGCATTCCCGTAAATGCTGAAACCCATGGATCATCGAGTGTAGTAGGCTTGGCTATTATCTGTCTGAAATATTCGTAGAATATTGATGGACTCGGATTTCGGAATAAAGATCTGGCGGAAATCGGAAGAGCATATTGAATTGCTGGTCTTGATATATAGGCAATTAGCTGGCTCCGATCGACGAGGACGAACAGTGAGTACTTACAATTGAGACTCTTTACCAGCGCGCACTCTTAATGCATCCTCCGCTAAGTCTTTCATAGCTTGAATATATACTTTCGTACCCGGAATTTTGACTACATTATTGATAGTTCCATTGCGATGTTTGATGGCCGCAGTGCTGTAAAAAAAAAAAAGTTCAGTTACAATTGATATACAACTCGACGAGAGAAATTCCTTACCCATAGCCGATGGTCAAATCAACACCCAGTCCTAGTTATCCAAAATCAGGTTTTCTCATTTCTGAATGAAGAACCGGAAGCCAAATGTACCTGGTGCCCGCTGCAGTTCTAGAGGTCGACATTTCATGCATATCTCTGTAGCAGTTGCAGAAACGAAACAAAGGCCGAGTCTTATCAATAGCCACCTCATGATCTAAGATGTTAGACTTAAGCCTCTTACACATGAGGATAGAAGAAGACGTCCTGCGATTAAAAATGAGGCGTTGAGAGGAAAGTAGAAGTTGCTGAAGTCAAAGAATGAGGGGATGCTGCATCCTCAGGATCCTTCCCCTGTTTTGGATGTGGCGCATGTATATTATAATATTCTAAAAATAAATGTTGGTATAGCTGTACTGTGGTTGCGATGTCACATGACTTCTGTCATGTGACATTACTTGGCTGCACGCAAATTTAGGCGGCTAGTCCCAATTAGGCTTGGTAGATCCGAGGAGGGGTTATCAACACCAAAGTGTTGACTACCCTTCCTCACTCCTTAATTAACAATCAACCACCACTATATGCACTTAGCATTCCCACGAAACGTGACGACTGCTACTCGTTACTGGTGAACCGACAATAAAATATATTATTATAAATGTTATAATTAGTTATATGATTACTTTAAAATAACAAGAGTCCGTTTTAAATACAATTTATTAAAGTACACGACTAGTATTTAGTAAATAGGCTAATAAATACCACGCTACAACTTTCCTTGCTCGGCCCTTACCTTTTCTCAAATTTGATACACGGCAGATTTGCGCTCGGTTTCCCTCGTAACAGCCAGCCATGTTCTCAATTGCGATTTGTCACTCTTTCTTCCCTTATCAGCGCCTTATCTGAAAATCCCCGCGCGACCTGGATGGTGTTCCATTGGTTGCAAGCGCGACCCCGCGCTGGAAAACCACGGAACACCATCGTCTGATATCTGCTAGATCTATCTTTATCTTATTCCTCTCCTCTCCTCTCCTCTCCTCTTGGCATCTCGTTGATGCTCGCTCTGCCAAGCATCTTAGCGCAATGATATGTCCTATTTCGCATTTATGGTGGTACCAGCTGCTTGCTGACCGGGGCACACTTCTAAGTGCTGTCGGCACTGGTCGCCTCGAAATCACCAACGTCCAGAGTACATCTAGCAATTGGCAGCTTCTCCCATCCGATTCTGTATATTACATCAGAAATGAAGCCCTCGGCCCCCTGTTTCAACTGGGCCTCTCATGTGACAGCCATGAGCCCGGTCTGGTTTCAACCAGTCTGTTAAGTACAGAGCAGCAATGGGAACTTAGGCCTGATGACGGCGGTGGAGTACGGGTTCAGAACGTCGCCCTCGGCGAAATGGGGCTTTTAAACATCTCAAGGAATGGCCCCGGTTGTGACCCAGGAGACGTCTGGAGCATCAAACCACTGAAATTGATCGACGATGTTTCATTTTTGTCGAGCACACAAGTATATCTCTTTCTATGATATCCTCAATGAAAAGCTGATGATGCTTGAGATGTCTCTCGTCATTTCGACCAGGAGTGTCCCGAATGACACATCGTCTACGTATCCAATTGCCCCCGCCAGCCCTTACTAGTAGGTTTGTCATTGAATTATTCGCCTTTGAGGAAGTGCTGACTGCCTCATCTTGAAGTATTCCAGTTGGACCTGCCGCTGCTGGTATAGCTTTTGCCATCGCCGTTATTTTTGGTGTCGCTCTGTGGCGATTGAGCCCCCTACGACGACGCAAGCGTTCTCAACAAGAACCACAAGTCGAGCTTGCGGTCGTGAATTGTTCCCCCAGCGACCCTCCAGCGGACGCTCAAGAACCTTTGCCGCAATACCGCGCTCGAGACGAAGGTGATCATTTGCCGGGATACAATGAAGAGCAACCTCACGCAGAGGTCGGTACCTTACCGCCAGAGTATCCCAGGCCAGTTGCTGTGTAAAGCGAGCCTTTTTAATTCCTTTCAAATGAATTTACCCTTCTTCCATGTACGAGTAGCATTCACCATGGAATTGTAAAGTTACATGACATGCGCATCGAGTAGCCGGTGAGATGAGCGCACGGAGCAGTCCTTCGGAAAACTCGAGAACCCGAGCGGGTCCATCCTTTCGGAATTGTTGTAAATAGGACCGCCTGCTGTGCTTATTACTGTAACCTCAATTTCTGGGAGGCACGAGATGCCTCGACACTTACTAGTCTCCAAACTTGCTTCTCTTGTTATGCTGCATATATTGACCCTCCCCAGAGCGAATCCTCGCTTTCAAAATGATGTCTTCTTCGACTCGAACATAACAGCCTTCGGCAGAGCGATTAAGTCGAGGTGAAACTTAAGCTGGAGCCAATATTTGCTACATGTTGTTCGTGCAACTTCTCCTCTGGTTACTCAGCGCTAGCTTTTAGGCGCACTATCGATATCATTTTTCCTGGCGATCATGAGTCTCATCGCTGTGTATTTTCATGACAGAAGTCCCTCGACAGGGAAGCGAGAATTCCGATACAACTTACTTGTTTCCTGCCAGGTTTTCGCCTTCATAGGTATAGTAAGTCAATAAGAACCTCCCTTCAGCATCATGGAGCATTACACAAGAGAGCTCGAATGCACATGAACCTTGACTCCGGTGCCGCATTTCCAATGACCGACAAGCATTACAGCCTGCTATGAAAGAA
>Ga0302221_10001168_pt1 | contig 17298 bp, 3 predicted proteins | sample II_Palsa_E2_1_FD_193517 | JGI IMG/M metagenome (GOLD analysis project Ga0302221, IMG submission 193517) | Peat permafrost microbial communities from Stordalen Mire near Abisko, Sweden - II_Palsa_E2_1 | ecosystem: Environmental > Terrestrial > Soil > Palsa > Peat permafrost | place: Sweden... | reverse complement strand
ACTTACTTAAGGCTTAAAAGTAATAAAAAAGATGCTCGACTTTATTAGCTTTTTATTAGTCGACCGGTTTATTATATTATAAAAAACACAACAAGAAGGGAATTAAGATTAAAAAAAGCAAAAAGTGTCTATTATAAATAAAGGGGTCTTAGCGAAGTATCTCTTATTTAATATAATATCTTATTTTAAGTTATAATTAATTATTTAAGAAAATCTAAAACATTTCTCTTTAAGCTAAAGTATTTTAGTTAAAAATAATATAAAAATTCTAAATCGTTAAAGATTAATTAAATCTTAAGTTATAATATTTATTTGTTATTTTATAACTTTTAAGTAATTATATAGTAAAGACTTTACTTTTTAAAAGCTTAAAGATAAATATATAAAGCTTAAAGTTACTCGAAAAATGCCTTAAACGTATAATCTTATAACTTTAAGCTTATTACCTTATTATAAAGTATAAATTTTAGTTTTAATAGCAAAACTAGTCACGTGTTTTGCTTCTTTATTTGTAATTTAAGCTTCTATTTGTAATTTAGGCTTTATAATTTTAAGCTTATAAAAGGTTTTAAAGAACTTGAATTTATATATATAAGCAACCTCTTAACTTGCCTTTAAAAGGTTAAAGTATTAAATCTATTAAAATTTAATATAAAGTTAAAGCATTCCCGGAATAAGGATTTTTAAAAACGGGAAAGTAATTAAAGGGAACTAAATTCGGAATTTTTTAAATCGTATATTATTTAACTATTATATTATAAGTAAGAATATATATATAATATCCTTATTATAATAACAAGTAATATTTGCAAATTTTCTTCTAAAATAAAATACCTTTATTATATTTAACTTAATAAGAATAAGAGAATTAAGAGGATTAAGCCTTGCGCTACTAGTTACCCCGCAAATATAGCAACTAAGCACTCTTATCTTACTTAATAATACTAGAAATTAATTAAAAGGAATATATTAAAGTAAAAGTAAAAGTAAAAGTAAAAGTAAAGTTAAAGTGTCTTCCTCTTAAGAATTCTTATATAATAACGCCTAATTTAATTTGCTAATATCTTAGTAGCTATATTAACTATTAAACTCCCTTTTAAGTAATTCCTAGACAAGTCTTATACAAGTAATATAGTAATATTAATTTAAAAGGGGTTTTTAAAGCAATCTTTAGCAAAGTAGCATATAGCAAAATCTAATACTAAGTGCATAATTATAGCAACTATATTAGCTTAAACCCTTACAAGCGATATAGCTATCTTAACTTGTAAGCCCTCTTTAAACTTATTATTAGCAAAGCACTTAATAGCAAGTAAATTATCCGGATATATCCAATTTTTTAGCTATTACTTTGCAAAGAACCTTAAGTTAAAACAACTAATTATTATTACTTTTAAATTCTTTAGCTGCTTAATTTAGCTTTAGCAATAAGACTCGGCTAGCTCTCTTATGTGTTTTGCATAAAGGTTCCGACTCTTTAATGCTAAATAAGCTTCGCTGTCTTAACCCGCTAAAGCTATAATAGCAAGCTCAAGTATTACTAGATTTTTAAGTCTAACTATAAGAAGAAGCTCGCGCATAGTAAGCTTAACGCTTAAAAATAAAATAATAATAAGCATAAATTGCTTAAGAACGACGAGAATCTTTAACTAATTTAAAATATCGAAGTTAATAGCAGCAAAGTCTTTAAACTTAATTAGAAGGAGAAGCTTTTAAGCAATAAATTTAGTAGCAAGAACTAAAACGATAACAAGAATCTTTAGCTAATCTAAAACGTCGAGGTTAATAGCAATAAAGTCTCTAGACTTAATTAAAAAGAGAAGCTTTTAAGCAATAAACTTAATAGCAAGAACTAGGACAATAACAAGTAGTAATTGCTAAGGCTTAACAAGCATAATAACTTTAAGCATAATAGGCATAGCAAGCATAATAAGCATAATAGGCACAACAACTTCAAGCATAACAGGCATAGCAAGCACAATAAGAACAACAACTTCAAGCACAACAAGTATAGCAAGCATAATATGCACAACAACTTTAAGCATAATAGGCATAACAAGCATAATAGGCACAACAACTTTAAGCATAATAAGTATAATAGGCATAACAACTTTAGCTATAGTAGCCATAGTAGCCCTAGTAAAGATAGCGAGCACAAGACGTTTAAACGCATAGCAGTTAAGCTTATATACTATCAATTGCGCTATAGTCGTTACACTTAATTATAATTACAAGTTCTCAAGTACTTGCACAAACTTAGCAATAAGGCTTTAATATACCCTTATTGCAAGCGGTCTTATTTGCATAAACTATTACAATTGTCTAGCCCGTTACCCTTCTTTAACTTATTCCGTTTATAAATTCTATAAGCCTCTAAGCTTTAGCTCTCCCTTCCGCTATTCTTGCTCCTTTATTATTAGTATTATAGCTTATTTATAACCCTAATACTTTATAGCAATATTAATCTTAACTTAGCATACTTTTTAGTTAATTAAATCAAGAAAGAGCACGCTCGAGTTAAGTCTTACAAGTAAAGGCCTTAAAAGGCTTAAATCTCAAGTTATATAAGGGACCTTTATTTAATTACTAATTACTGCTTTTATTGCCCCCGGATATTGTTTAAAATATAAGAGTTAGTTTTTATATTAGCCTTAAGCTATACTTTCGGAACGTTATCCTTAAAATATCTTATAGTAATTTTCTTATAATAATAAGATAAAATAATACTAGAATCTTAGAATAATATTTAAATAATAATAGGGTTTATTACACTATTTTACTAAATATGCTTTAAAGACTTAAGCTAATAGCAAAAAGAGTTACTTAATTAATATATAATATCGAATTATAATACTTAAGCAAAAACATGTCTTACTTGTAGCTTTAAACTGCTATAATTTAGTTTATAAAGGCTTTAAGATTACTTAAAAAGTTCTTATAAAGCTTAAATCTTTATATAAAGTTTCTTCCTCTTTTAAGTTTAATAATTAAACCTTTTTAAGCCCTTATTTTATCTTAACAATTTCCCTTTAGCGGACTTAGCAAACTTAGCAAACTTGGCGAAATGCTTTAATAGCAAGGAGCAAATAATATTATATTATAAGTATATCTTACAAGTTAAGCACCTTAATTGCAAAATTCTTAATAGCCCCTTATATAGCTGCCGGGCCAAGTGCCCCGCTAATAAAGAGCAAACAATATTGCATTGCAAGCATATCTTATAAGCTAAGCACTTTAACCGTTAAACTTATAACAAATTCTTGCTTATTATTCTTACTTATAACCTTAGCTACTACTTTAAAGGCCTCGAAACTCTTTAAAGCTTCTTTTACCCGGCTTAGTAGCTAATAAAATGCATATAATTACTAATAAAGATAACTATATCTAAGACACAAATAAGGTAATAAGTAAAATAATCTTAAAAAGAATAGTTAATATTATTACTTAAGCTACTAATTATTAAATTATCTTAAAAAGTTATAAAAATAACAATTTAAATATTCTTAAAACTAGACGTGGCTTTAATTATTTGTAATAGCTAATAGCGTATTAAGCTAAAGGTAGTTAAGTTCTTATTGTTTATAATGCGGAAAATACTTGTAAAAAAGGCTTCTAGGGATTTGTTATAATTTATAGCATTTTATATTTTAAGCAAGACAAACTAGCTAAAATATACTTTAAAGATAAAATTATAATAAGATATAATGCCCCTAGAAGAAAGGGGCATATTAAAGTTATTATATCTTAGCAAGACTATTTAGCGCAAGTATATATTGCTTATAAACTTTAAAAGGTTTATAGTTTAAAAGTTAATAAAGTAATTTAAAATTATATAAAGGATTTAAGTTAATATATACTTATATAACTTAATCGGAGGCCCCTAATAACTAAAGCTTTTATAAGGCATTTAAATATACAAGATATATAATAGTAGCTTTATAAGCCCTTACTTGGACTAAATCTTGCCTTTCGACTAGCGCTTATTATAGCAAATTTATATAGCTATTATAAATAACTATTACTAGTATATATAATATTTTTAAACTTACTTTAATTATAATAAAGTTTAAGTTAGCCGGTTTAATATAAATAACTATTACTTGCATATATAATATTCTTAAACTTACTTTAACTTTAGCAAAGTTTAAGTTAGCCGATTTAATATAGCGTCCTTATTCCTTATATACTATTTATTCCTTAATAGCTAGTATTATAGCTAATTATGCAACAAGTATTTTACTAAGTAGCACTTTAACTAGCAACTAATCTAATATTGTAGCTAGTACCTTTATAAATAACGCAACTAGCGCCCTTATAAGCACTACAAAGCATATAATAGCAATAGCAATAACTATAATTATAACTTATAACATTTGCGGTACTAGGTTACTTTCTTACAAATAACCCCTCTTAATATCTATAATATAGCGCACTAAGTTACTTTATTATCTTAACCTTAATATAAAGTTACTTTCTTGCAAATTATCCTTAACTTAATGCTTTAAGATACTCCTTTATTACACTTATTATTATAAACCTATTATTACTCGAGTATTTTTAAATTGTTTTACTAGCATTTAATTATACTTTTCTCTTTAACTAACTATTAGCTAGTCTAAATTACGCTTAACCTTTAGTAATAAGTATATAAAATAAATTAATCTTATAAAATAGTTTTTTATAAACTTTATTTAGCATTTTAAGATTAAGTTTAAATATATAAGACATTTAAAAATTAAAATATTAAAAAAAAAATTTGCATATATAAATACTTTTTATTTAATTATCTTATAATATGCCCCTTTTCTTTAATCCCCGGTATAAGGGATATTACATATTACAAAAAGCCTAAGTTACTTAGGGTTTACTTTAGCTAAGGACTACAATTAAACTTGTTAATTTACCCGGAACGCATAGCACTATTACGTATTTGTAAAATGCTAATTGCGTAAGTAAGTAGATAATTAATTAAAAAAGGATATTAATATTATAGTGTTAATATATATCTTTAGCTACTTAATTTAAATTAGTGCTATCATGTCACATAAAGTCACGTGACTAACAATTACTATTAAAGGAAAATGTATTAATAAAACCTTTTATTTCTAGTTAGCTCCGAAATTTTAAAAAGTCTATTTAAATAAGATAATATCGGAATCGAGATAATAATTAAAGCTATTTAACTTTTAAGCTACGCAGTTTTAAACCCTTAATTGTAGTTAATCTAATCCTTAACCTCCCTCCCTTATATTATACATTATAATAAAGTTTATATAAAGATGTAAAATTGATTCTCTTTAAAAGCTATATAGCTTTAGCAATGCTTATAAATAAAGTGATCTCATATATTATAAACCTTAAGAAAGTTAATATATTAAAGAATATATATCCTAGCATTAACTTATAATTAAATCTCAAATTTGAGAAGTTTTAAAAGCTAGAAATCCGAATATATCATTTAAGCTATTTGCGAGAATAGTAAAGGATTAAATCTAGGGTTTTAAGTTTTAAGGTCCTAATTCTAAAATCCGAGATCTAAGATCCGAGATTTAAGATCCGAGATCCGAGATCTAAAATCTTAAAGATTTAATAGATTAATTTGCTATAAGTTCCTTTCTTGTAAACTAATATTTTATACTTTTTTACAAATAACCCCTCTTAATACTTATAATAAAACTGAGTTTTAGATATAAATAGTAAGTACTTTTTATTTAAAGTGACTACAACGCCTCTTAATCTTTAATATTCTTAATTTTTTTAGAATTATTCTTTAAAAACTAATCTTTATAACACAAAATTAATTATTAAAATATAGGATTTATTAAGACATTAATTGTTGCATTTATAGTATTTAGGGCAATAAATTATATATAAGTCCTCTTATATTAAGTATATTTGCCTTCTTACAAATTAGGATAAATATTATAAATAAGAAAGGTTTAAAGAAATCTTGCTTTAGCTTTAAGCTACGCTTTTTAAGTATATGTCGCTATAAGCATAATATTGTCCGCTATATAAGCTATTAATTTGCTAGCTCTTCTAGCTATTATAGAAATTAATTAAGTAAAGGATAAAAACTTTAATTATATTTTTAATTATCTTAACTTATTTTTATAACTAGATATTAACAAATTCTTTTTAAAGTAAGCCTATTAAGCAAGCATATTATAAAGTATAAACTAAAATCTGCTTAAAACACTTAAGACTTAAATTATTAAAATGCTAACTATTTAAATTTGTAACTTTACTTCTTCTCTTTTAAGGATTTATTTTAATATGCTAATAATAATTTCGTGAAATTCCTTGTCGATTATTCTCTATTTTATATCTTTAAAATATCTTTTAACACTATTGCTAATTTTTAAGGTTTTTGTCTTATAATACTTTACTTAATCGTCTATTGCTTAAGTTTTTACTCTTTTTATTTTAGCTTAATTGTCGTTTTCTAAAGTAATAACATTTATTATAGCTCAAATTATATGTCTTATTTTAACTTCTAGTCTATTTTCGAAAGCTTTTTATCGATTAAAAACCTTAAAGTATTACAAGTTTTGCTAGTATAATATTTCGATAACTTCTTTAAAAAATTAAATGCGAGTTTATAGCTTCTTTGTCTCTTATTATTATGCAAAGAGAGCAATAAAAAGAGCTAGCAAGGTCTTATTTTTATTAGAAGACATTTATAAGTCGAGACTTAAGTCGATGTAAGACAAAAATAATAATAAATAAAGCGCTATACAATTTAATAAAAGCTATAAAGGCCGATTAGTAAAAATCCTCAAACTCGGGGCCTTACTTGTAAGGCTTATAAGGGATATACAATTTCTAATTTCTAGTTTCCGAGAAATAGCTTTACTTTACTTTAATTTTTAATTATAAAAAAGGTAATACTCTTACTCTTTTAACTATTAATATCTTATAGTTTATAATAACTTAAGGGGATTTATAATAATATATTAAAGAGCATTTTTTACTTAGAAGACTCTCTTTTAAAAAGTTAATAAAATATAAAATAAAGAAGACTTTTAAAGCAAGTCTTAAGAAGATTTCGACTATTTTTAAACTTTATTTCTTAATGTCCGGCATTTAGCTTCGATTATATATAAACAAGGAACATTTAAGCTATATATTTTATAATCTTGCCTTAAATATAAGTAAATAAAGTCACACGCGAAAGTAATAAACTTTGCAAGACAAAATAACTCGTTTATTAGCTTATCTTTTATATTCTCTTACAAGAGTAGTGTTTATATCGGTTTTAACGTCATTAACCCGGGGCTTTCCCTCGCAAATTTAATTAAGTGCATAATTCTTATAACTAAAGCTTATATATTAACTATATTAAAGCAAGTAAGTAAACTACAAGTAAATAGAGCGTTTTATTAAGCAATAACTCAAGTAAAAAAACAAGTAATTTATATATTGCATATGCTTGCTTCTAATAATATAAGCTATAATAGCATTAAAGCCTCTAATGTGTTTATATTTAAGAGGGGCAAAGTTAAGCTTAATAAGCCACTGATATCACATGCTTTATATAACGTTTATTATCGTTAATCCACCCTCGCTTTTTAAAGCTAGCTTTACTATAAAGCTAAAACCCCAAAAGCTTTAATAGCCTAATATAAACTGCAAAGAAGTAGGACACTTAGCTAATTACATTTTAACTAGTATTTTATAAATTATAAAAGAGCTTTAAACTTTAAAGCAAAAGATAATAATTCAAATAAAACACTTTAAGTATAAGGTAAATATCGATTACTAGTTTACTTTTAGCTTTTTCGATTTCTTCGATATTTATATAAACCCCGAAAGTAATATAAATCGACTATTTAAAGTTTATAAGCGACTTGTTTATTACTAATGCTAATATTAGCTAATATATAATAATAAAAATAACTTCTTAGCTAATAGCAATTAGCGTTTATTAATTCCTTTAATATTAAATGCAAAGTAAACTACTTTGCGCCTTTACTTAATAATTAGCAAATATTAATATAAGGCAAAATATCTTTGCAATTTAATTAGGGAAATTATAATAAAGGGAAGGAATTACTATTATTAAGAATTTAAAACTCGTTTTATAGCTTAATATAGCAATTGCGTAATATTTAATATAATAATATAATAATATAATAATATAATAATATAATAATATAATAATATAATAATATAATAATATAATAATATAATAATAGCAATAATAAGCAATAGTAGCAATAGCGCTAATAAGGTTATAATATAATAGTATAAGAAAGTAATATAAGACTTAGACTTTTCGCTTGCTTGTCGCTTATTTTGCACGCTTAAATTAGGGCATAACGCTAAAGAGTATTTATACTTACTCGAAGCTCCTTTTTATAGCTTTAAAATTATCCCTTATAAAATCTTCTTATAAAGTAATTTATTCTTAGTTTTTACTAAGTAGCTCACATGTAATTATTATCCTTTAATCGGCTACAAATCTCCTCTTTATACTTAAGTTATTAACAATAACTCGCTTGCATTTAGCTAATAAGGACTTGCACTAATAACTAAAATGCTAAGTTAAAATAATTTATATAATTTCTTATTATATATTATTATAATATCTTATATGCAAGAATCCCGTTATTTTATACTAAGTCCCCTACTTCTTTATAACCTTCTCCTCCTCTTTTAATATAGCGCTTATACTAAATTCTCGTTTATTTAATTATTTAACTTTTTTGTAAAGCTTGAAATGTCCTTTATAAAATTGTTTAAGCTTTAAGCAAATATTTATATATTTGCTAAAAGCTTTACTTGCTTATCTTAAATTTATATAAGCGCCGCGTATACCTTAATTTATAATTTCTTTCCTTTTATAACTTCTTTTATAAGCAAAGCTTACGTAGTTGCTAATTTATTAATATAAGCGCTTAATCGGCCTATATCCTTTTACTCGTCTTACTATGCTATAATAAGCGCATTTACCTTTAATATTAGCAAGTTACAAATTATTAACCGAATACTATTTATAACTTTTATCTTAAAAAGTTGTATTATTGCTTGTGCATTCTTAGCCCCTTTATTGTCCAAGTTAATAAGATTGCAAGCTAATACTTAAGCTAAATATACTTTACTTAAAAGAGGCCGATTAAGGGCCGTTATTTGCAATAAAGGGGCTTTTATGCTGCTATAAGGACTTATGCGTATCGTCTTACAAGGTTGCAAGTCTAATGTCGGATAATAGCAATATATTGCCGATTTATATAATATTTAGCTTTAAAGCTAATATAATAGCTAACTTTTTATAAAGGTTCTTAAACTTCTTAGTAATATTAGCATTAAAAGCTATAAGTGTTAGCTTATATTATAATACTCTCTCGTTAAAAAGCTAATGCTAAAAATATTAGCTTAATACTTGTTTTAACTTAATTAAAGTATTACCCGGGATAAAAGGAGTATAACTTATTATAATCGGGAAATTGCTATTACTAGTAAAGTTCCCGAAATAAAGAAGATATAATAAATAAGGATATAGTAATAGCTATAAATGCTAACTCTAATAAAGCAAAATCTCTTATCTAGTAAATAGTATAAAGTTTTCCCTTATTTGCATATTTTAAAGCAAATAATTAAAATATAATAGCATGCTAAAGGGATTATTATTAAGATTAAAGTTAAAAGTTATAATTGCTATTTAGCTTAGCTAAAGTTTAATAAAAAGAGAAAAGAAGAAGTTAATAAGACGTTATAAAGGTTAATAATTATAAATTATTATATAAGCATCCTCGCCTTTAAAATATATATAAGATTTTAAAATTTAAATTTAAAAACCTCTCTTTATTAAACTCTTATATTATATGCGCTTTATATCTGTTTTATACTTATAAAAAAACAAGTGCTTAGCCAAATAAAAAAGAGAAAAAAGCAAAGCTAAATTTTTGTTTTTAGACTTCGAGAAACTTAGCTTTAAATATTTAAAATAAATGCCCGTTTAAGATATATAAAGACCTTTTATCTTATTGCATATGCATCGATTTAACTAATTTCTAATATTTTCCACTTTAATACCTTATATTTAAATATAATTTATTATAGCTTTAATGCTATTTTATATATTATTATTTCTTCTTATCTAATTTGCATTTGTAATTGCTACCCCTTTAAAGATTTATATCTCTTCTTTGCTTATTGCTCTTTAACTAAGTAGTATTATAACTGCTATATTAGTTTATAACCCTCTTATAGTTATTACGCTAACTGTTTTAGACTTAACTTGCAAGGAAGGCGTTATAAGGCTAAATTGAAATTTATTAACTTAGATTTCTTACTTATTTATTTCGGTTTTAACTCTTTAAATTATTTTAGGTTTTAATTAGCCGAATTTGCAATTCCGGCTAAAGTTCCTAATAGCAAGGCCTTTATTTTCTAGGATTACGCAAGAGATCTTTCCCTAACTTGTAATTAAGTAATAATTAGCAAGGGACAAGAAGACTTAAATGCAATTGTGTTTAACTAATATAGCACTATTAGCTACTTTATGCCTATTATAATATAAATTACTATTATTACATTTATAAGCGCCTTAATTACTACTATAAAAACTCTCGTTTTTATATCATTTTTTACAAGTGTTATAATAAGCTTAACTTTAAGTACTAAAGCTTAAGTTATTACTTCTTTATCTTTAAGATACGAAATAGCTTTAACTCCAAGTGCAATAGCTTAAATGGTTATATCCTTAACTCCGGGTGCTATAGCTTAAATAGTTATATCCTTAACTCCGGGTGCTATAGCTTAAATTATTGCATCTTTAACTTTAGGTATTATAGCTTTAGCTATTACATCCTTAACTCCGGGTATTATAGCTTAAATGGTCATATCCTTAACTCTAAGTACTATAGCTTAAATTATCGCATCCTTAACTTTAAGTGCTATAGCTTTAGCTATCACTTCTTCATCTTTGCCTTTATTTGCTCTATAGCAAACAATTATAACTAGTGTTATAGCACCGTGTAGCGCTTAACTAGTCCTTATAATAGAAGTAGCTTAAAACCGAAATCATTTTATATTAAAATTGGCCGTCTTTCTTATACTTTACCTTTTTAGATTATTAAAAGTTATTTTTAGAGGTAAAGTCTAGTTATTAGTTATTTTAAGAATTAATAGAAACGATGCTTATTTTTTAATAATTTAAATGTGAAAGTTTATTAATTATGCAAAAATTACTAATATATCCTTATAAATATATTAAGCGCGGGGGACTTTTATTCTTTTAAGGATTTTATTAGCTAATATAAAACTCTAATTAGGAAGTTGTGTTAATACTTATAATTTGCAGCTTTTAATAGCCTTACATTCTTGTAATATAGTAAATTTGTGCTACTCTTACTCGCGTTAGCGCTTTAAAAGGCATTTTCGACTACTTAAAAGTCATTAAACACGCAAGGTTTGCAACTAAGTCATTTTTAAGTTTATAAATCCTAAATCTTAAATATTTAAAATAAAAAGTTTAAATTTTACTTAGCTAGCTAAATATGCTATATATTGCTAAGTTTTTTTTAAGTTTATCGGCACTTGTAACTTATTATATAAGTTTACACTTTAGTGTTACGGTTCTGGCATTCCATTCCATGTCACGTGGTCACGTGCACTAGCGCGGCTAGCATAGGCGGTGTGGAGCGGCAGAACTCGAGTATTTGTACGAACCGATCCTTTGTAAATAACCTCTTCTTTCCTTAGCTTTGAATAGTTGTAATTGGGACCATTTAACCAACGCACTTCGTGCTATAAATCTGGCGCTCGTGACATAATTTAAAGCTTAATCCAATTCCAATCTTGCGGAGGATTTAAAATTAAACTGTACGAAAAAAGACGACGCGTTGCCTTTGTCTAAAACTTGAACGAAATCGACTAAACTAAACAAATCATACGAACTTGAAGCAAAGCCCTATTGTATAAGCACGAAACGAAAGAAATAGCACGATCTCATCACAAACTAGAGGCTAGCACTACAACTAGTTCTCATGCACTTAAACTTACGAACCCGCGACTATCCCGTCCTTCCTTGATTCTTGAAGAACCCGAATTTAACCTCGAATACCTCCGATTTGCATTCTAACAAGACCCTAAACGACTTTATAAGCAAATCTTAGAGGCTCTCTATTAGCGGGATAATGCGAAGGTAAAAGCTAAAGAGTAACGAGTACACTTAGCTAAGCTATCCTTACAAAACAACTTACTTTAAACTAAACTCCTTAAAGTATACCGCTAAAATCGACAAACTACCTTAGCAATATCTAAACAAGCTCTTACGCGTTCTACAAAGCTCCTTAATCCCCTTATCTTTATAGATAGCGAAGATATAAGCTTCTCTAATTAGCTATCCCGAATCAAAAATAAGCTTTGTGAGAATGCCGATTATTATCTTACTAAATCGATAAAGCTTGCATATGTTAAAGGCTTAATTAGAGGTAAAGCTACAAAGCATATATTACCGCGTTTAAGGGATAATACTATTAATCTATATACGACTATTTAAGACCTGTTTAAGCACTTAACCTTTGCTTATAAGAACCCGAATCGGTTATTTATAGCCAAGAACGAATTTAAGAAGCTTTTTATAAAATCGACCTAGTTATTCCACAAATTCCATACCAAGTTCTTGTAATTAGCCTCCGAAGCTAAGGTCGCACTTGCAAAACTAAAGTATAAGCTAAATAGCAAGCTGTCCTTTAGTCTTTAAAAGGCAGTTATTTCGCATTTTAATACCGAATTAACCTTCTATAAATTTGCAAAGCAATATACAATTTACGACTAATCCTTAAAGGCAATTGAGGAACGCGAGTCACATATACGCAAGCCCTATATAAATGCAAACAAGACAAACACCCCTATATCCGCAACTACACCTGCTACTACAACTACAACCACAATTACCCCTTATACAAATACCTTCTAGAATACTCTCCCGAAGCCTATATACTAAAATCCTTTGCGCTAGCAGTTGAGCAATGCAAGCAAGTGTTTTATCTGCCGGGAATCGGGTTATAAGATAAATGATTGTCTAAAGCGTACAAATATTAAAGCTATTAAGAAGTCGAAGGAAGTTCTAGAGTTGTCAAAAAACGACGACCCTTAAAGGAAGTCTCTACTCTAAGGTTGCATAGTATTAATTTGTGCAAAGTGGACCTTAGTCAATTGCTTAAAAGTAATTCATTTACCTTTCCATATACAATTAGCAGCAATAGACTAGGAATAAAGACATATACACTTATTAATACTAAAGCAAACGGATATGCCTTTATTAATACCGAATTTGCAGCTCTTGCTACCCGATTCCTTAATACAAAAACACAACGACTCCTTATACTATGCAATATACGAGGATTTGATAGCAAAATTGCATAGCTAATTACTAATTATATAAAATTAACACTACTTATAAATAAAAGACAAATAAAGGTCCTTATGCTAATTATACAGCTAAAGGGCCAAGATATAATATTAAGACGCAAATAGGCCGCAAAAACAAGAGTCTTAATTAATTGCAAGAACCGGCAATTAATATAGCTAAAAGATTACCCTAAGGATAAGGGCTAAAACCGCATATTAGCAACTGCTAAGAAGAACCTCTTACCGCAACCCTTGAACCCTATACATTAAAAGGATGCCGATCGACGTATTAAGCTAATGGCTAAGGATACCTAGAGACTAATAGCTATACTTAAGCCAAACCCTCGAACCCGTATAACCTAGAGGACTAATCAAGAACAACGATATAAGGACATAAATAATAAACTATAAGACTAAACTAATAAGCTTAAACTGCGCAAGCAACCTGCAAAGCAACCTACGACCGGGGAGCCTAAGCTTAACCGAATAATCGACATATGCGAAATTAGCTACCTAGCTTTTTATATAAACTTAAAGTACGCCGAAAATACCCTATTCTCATTATCTTTATACGAATTAGATTGTGAGCTCGCAAACCGGAAATAAGGACAAGAATCGAAAGTAGAAGAACTAGACTTTATAGATTAATAACCTCATAAAACCGAATTGCAATAGCTATAAAGGATATTATTAAAAGAGCTTAAGGAATTTGCAAATGTGTTTTCAAAGATAGCATCGAATAAACTACCGCTACACCGGCCGTACGACTATAAGATTTAGCTTAAAGATCCGGATACTAGCAAAATAAGCTATTCCCCTTTACGCTAATAGTTTACGCAAAAACTCGAAGAAATAAAGCGGTTTTTAGAGGAGAACTTATATTAAGGATTTATCGAAGCTAGCTAATTACCCTTTATATCCCCGGTGCTATTTGTTAAAAAGGCTAATAGTTCTTTACAGTTTTATGTCGATTTTCGAAGATTAAATAACCTTACTTGTAAAGATCGATACCCGTTGCCGCTTATCGATAAGACTATTGCACAATTAGCTAAAGCAAAGATTTATACAAAGTTAGATATTTGGCAAGCATTTTATAAGATTCGAATAGACCTTAATTCCGAAGAACTTACCACTTTCTATACCCGTTACAAGTCTTATAAGTACAAAGTCTTATAAGAAGGCTTAACTAATAAACCTGCTACATATTAATAATATATAAATAATATTCTTTTCGATTACTTAAACGATTTTTGCACTATATACTTAGACGACATTATTATTTACTCCGAGGACCCCTTAAAACACAAATGCCACGTACAAAAAGTACTTAAACGGCTCTGTAAAGCAAGTTTATAAGTCGATATTAAGAAATCGGAATTCAATATCACTCGCACAAAGTTCTTAGGCTTTATCATTTCTACAAATAATATTAAAGTAAACCCGGAAAAGGTTACTATAATAAAGAATTAGAAGGAACCGACTATAGTTAAAGGAATATAGTCCTTCTTAAGTTTTTGCAACTTTTACCAGCAATTTATTACAAATTATAGACAAATTGCTAAACTATTAAACGAACTTACTTGTAAGGGGACCGTATACTTATAAACAACGAGCTGCCAGTCCGCATTTGACCAATTAAAGCTAGCTATGCTTATAGCACCGATTTTGCGATATTATAAGCCCGATTTACTTACTATAGTAAAGACAAATGCCTCGAATAGAGTTATAGCAAGCATATTATCTTAGCAAGACCCGCAAAGCAAGTTATAGCACCTTATAGCTTATTTCTTAAAGACTATATAACTAGCTTAGCTTAATTATAACATCTACAACAAAGAGATGCTAGCTATTATCCTAGCATTCGAGCAATAGCGAGCTAAATTAGAAGGAATACAAATAAATAATCCCTTTTTAGTTTATTCTAATTATAAAGCACTCGAATACTTTATAACAACAAAGAAGTTATTAGCAAGATAAGCCCGTTAAGCGGAATATCTCTCTTAATTCTATTTCAAGCTTATATACCGGGCAAGGAAGTCGAATAAATAAGCAAATGCTTTAAGCAAGAAGCATAAAGATGTAAAGGAGCAAGGCAAAGTTATAAAAGAATATAAGACCCAGGTTTTGCTCCCCTGCACAAAGATCGATTTTGCAGTTATAAAGGACCTACAATTGGCCCTTATAAAAACTGTACCAGAACAAGAACTAGAACTTACGGCAAACTTTACCTCCTAGCTATACAATAGCATTTAGCTACTCGACAAGATCCTAATCGCTAATCGAATGTCCCCCGACTTAGTAGAGCTTTGTACAAAAGCAGAATTCGAACAAGAAAAGACTTGGCAATTGAAGGATAGCTTATTATTATAGTACAAAAAGCTATATATGCCGGATAATATACTTACAAATAAGATGCCTTTGCGTATTGCAATTATCTGCGAAGCCCACAATTAACCTCTTTCTAGTCATCTAAGACGAACTAAACTATGTTATTTATTATAGCAATAATATTATTAGCCGGATTAAAAGAAGGATATTAATCGGTATTAGGCTAATTATTATACTTGTCGGCGTTTGCATATTCTTAAGGACAAGAAACTAGGATTTTTGCACCCGTTACTTGTACTAGACTATCCTTAGCAGCATATTATAGTCGACTTTAAGAAATGCCCTAAAAGTAAAGCTAGCTATAATATAGTAGCTATATTTGTAGATAAGCTAGGAAAACGACCAATCACAATACCCGTACGAGACACTATTATAGCTCGGGAACTAGCGCCCTTATTCCTATTGCATATAGTATAGCATATTAGCATCCCAAAGACAATTGTATCCGATTGTAATCCTTAGTTTATATCGGACTTTTAAAACAAGTTCTGCAAACGAATTAGTACTAAACTCAAGCTATCGACTGCAAATCACCCGCAAACAAATAAACAAACAGAAATCGTAAACTAGTACTTTAACCAACGATTACGCCCTTATATCAACTATTATTAAGATAACTAAGATAACTAGATACCGATCGTGGACTACTAGCAAGCTTGCCTATAGCATAAAACTATTAGCCAATTACTATTCCTAACTAAGAAGGGCTATAAGCCACGCACATTATTCGATTAAGATACACTTATTAAGCTTAAGTCTAGTACAGCTAAGGAGAAGCTAAATCGTACAAAGGCTAAAGCCCTAGTAAAACGGATACACAAATCCTGGCGTATTACACAAGGGAATATAGCTCGATTGCAAGAACGATATACGATGCAAGCTAATAAGCACCGCCGTGCAATCGATTTTAGAGTAAGTAATAAGGTCTAAGTGACTACAAAGCACTAGAACAACGATCGGCCGAGCCGTAAACTAGCACAGCAAATAGAAGGACTATATAAGATTCTAGAACAAATTAGCTATTCATTTAAGCTCAAGTTACTAGAATCGATTAAGGTACACCCAATATTCTATGCCGAAAAGCTACGCAAGGACCCAAGGAACCCACTACCTGGCTAGACTAATCTAGAATATAATCCAATAGAAGTGCAAGAAGGCGAGGAGGAGTACGAGGTACAAGAGGTACTAGCAATAAAGCTTCTTCGTGGTAAACTGCAATATCGGGTGAACTAGAAGGGCTAGGATCCTAATCCTAATTAGTATCCTGCTTCTTCATTAAGCAATAGCCCTATTGCTTTGCAAGAATTCCATTATGCGTACCCTAATCGACCGGGCCCCCCAAGGAACTTAGCATATTAGCTAAAATGCGCATAAAAGGATAAGTTTCCTGAAGCTAGGGTAAATGATAATTTAGAAGGGTTAAAGCCTGAAAGTTAAGGCTGCCCTGGGAGAGGGAATTCCCCCTCTAAGGGCGGCCTGACAAACGAGGCATCCACGTCATGTGACTCGGCAAAAGGAAAGGAATTGTAGCTGCTTCGAGGACGAATT
>Ga0302221_10001167_pt1 | contig 17304 bp, 13 predicted proteins | sample II_Palsa_E2_1_FD_193517 | JGI IMG/M metagenome (GOLD analysis project Ga0302221, IMG submission 193517) | Peat permafrost microbial communities from Stordalen Mire near Abisko, Sweden - II_Palsa_E2_1 | ecosystem: Environmental > Terrestrial > Soil > Palsa > Peat permafrost | place: Sweden... | reverse complement strand
CAATGGTTCGCAATGGTTCGCAATAGATCGAACCAATATACCCCGCTTAAACAGTCAATCAATGAGTAGATCGGCCCTCGCGTCCGAGAGGTTCCGAATCAGGCCGCCAGCCTCGTGCAAAAGGGGCTATGCAAGCCAAATGGCCCGGTGGAAGTTGTCTAGGCCTTGTTCCCACGAATAATACACCAGCCTGAGCCAGCTTGTACTCTTCGAAACCTCTAGTATCAACCTTATTTGTCGGTTTCCACATTGCGTGCGCAGTGCATGCTTTGGTGTAACACGCCATTCCGAATGGACTCACCAATTGAGGGGGATGACTGCTGAGTCGGGCACTTTAATCTGAAGGGTTATTGAATTAATTCTGCCGAGTACAAATCTTCTAGTAAGCTCCACTTGTAAGCTCCACTTGTAATCTCCTGTGGATGTTTTGTCGGCTTCACGCGGTAGTCATCGAGAATGTTGGACAGACTTTACTCGCAGCCTTGCCCTGGCCGACATAGCCTATCTGACAAGCTGGCAGTGCAAACCAGTCAGAATTTTCAGTGGTTTGCAATTCAAAGTTGGTTGGAAGAGATTTGCTCTTGGTTTGTTTTCCTACAATCCTGCTGGCAAGAAATGGTTTGGGTTTGAGCATCAAACACTTTTGACTCCTCGTTCTTCGTTGACTTCGTTAAATTCGGGTTCTAGAATGACTCTTAATGTCATGACCTCTGCAGCAACTGCTGCGAGTTCTCAAAGAGATGCAGTGATTCACAGGAAGGTAGCCGCTTCTTTTGACGGCCATGAACATCTCCCTCCGAGTCCGTCATCACAGTTATCCATCAAGGCTTCCCAGCCAACTACAAATTTCTCCATATCTTGCAAAACAAAACCGAATTACACGATGCCAACCGTAGAAAACAAATATCCTGGTCTTTCAGCAATCCCAGAGACGCTCATCTCAGATATCCTCTCAGCATGCCACTCCATCGACCGCGCCTTAGCTGAGCGCAAGGACAGAAAACCGGGATGGGATGTCATTGGACCTCTCTGTTATCTTAGCGGACCTCTCTTGCTCCGTGGTTGGGAGAACGACTTAGAGAGCCTTAGTCGACTGTACAGGGAAGGTTGCTACACCATTGGGGAGTTCGAAGGGTGGTTGAAAGAGATATTGCCTGCTGTTGACAAGTTGGAGGAAGGGAGGGACAAACTTGCCGCGCTTTTTGATGAAGGAAAGACGAGTGGGAATGATGTGAGTCAACTGGAGAAAGTATATACGGCTGTTGAGAAGAGGTGTGGGATTTTGGAGAGAGCGTTTAAGAGGGTGGAGATGAGGTTACGGTGAGAACTTGTGTGTTAGACTTGGTGAATAAGGCAACACAACTGATTCGTTTCGGGAGCACTTAGACATCATTGAATTCTATTCTACCTAACTTATACTGTCCTTCGAGTTCAATGCAGCTGCGGCATATTAGGAGTGTCAGAACGGTTGGACAGGTCAGGCTTCTCTCACATTGTGTCATGATGAAAGCGCCAATTGGGTATCCATCTGCTTGGCCTTCAGACATAATATTGATTTTAGTTGAACGTGATATTTAGCTCATTGACATCCTAAACAACTCGTGAATCATCGCACTGATAAACCGGAGCTTCCATGTCGCAGCAGCGACCGATGCAAAAGTCATACTGGAACAACGCCTGGCATAGTTTTTGAACCACCTGAAACTTCTTATCCAAACTCTCAAAGGCTGACATGAATTATTGGTAGAGGTTTTTGTAGTAGTCCAATCTGAATAAAATGCTCGACATTGGGATGACATCCGCAGTCTGAAGAATTCGTTTGTACACTTCATCGTGTATATCTTCTAGTTGTCATGAATGTTGTAGCTGTCTTTCACGAACTCGAGCAACTCTTCGGTTTTATTTTCGTGGATGTCCTGTAGCCCGGAATCAAAACATTATCAACACACTCGACGCCGGGCATCAAGCCCACAAGCTTAAACTTTTTCTGAGTGCTAATTATGAGTTAGAGAAAGCCTCCTTGTTTTTCAAACGATGGTAAAAAGATCTCCCTCTTCCTCCCCCCAATCAACCAATTCGCCATACATAGCGCCTTCAAGGTAGCACTGTCCAATAACCTTCCACCTATCTGTTCCCTCTCCCACTTCCTCAATGACAACCGGGACCCTGGATCCGTGCAGAATCGCAATTTCACACCGGTCGTCTTTTTGTATGCAAATCCTTGGTACAAATCCTAAAGGCCCGCCATCACCCGAACACCCAGCAAGCCTCTTCTGCTGCACAATTAAACTCCGCTGCTGCAACTCCTTCAAGTCCCCTTTAACTTTCTGAAAATCCGGCAATGTCGTGTCGTTTTCAACGATGCGTGTCCACATATCGTACGCATGTAGTAACTCCTTTACTCTCTCATCTGAGAGGCTTGAGGGTTTCTCAGGCGTAACGGTTTGCTGCGGCCATAAATGAGCGCCATCAGCAAGAAGCACCTTCAATACTTTCTCTCTTGTTACAGAGTGTTTCGTGCCAGGTGCTACCGCGGAAATCATTTTCTCATAGTGGAAATCGACTGCTAGCCAACCACGGTCAGGATTCATGAAGTAATGCTTCTCGAATGGATGATTGATCCAAGTTTCGACTATCGAGACGATTTTCCCCTGGACTAAAAGCACTTCTGGTGATGAGGGGATCGGGACGTAGGGGTAGCCGTTACAGGCATTGAAAGAGTTGTTGTTTGAGTTATGGAAAGCCATTACTGTAGGTGTGCTAATTCCCCAGTCGGGTACCCACGAGGGAATATGCTCTTGTATCCGCATATCCATCGGTTCCAAATACTAAGAGCGTCTCCAAAATCAGTACAGTACTTTGGTGTTAAAGATTGATATTAAGCCCCCCAGTCATTCAGTCTGTATCCCTTGATGAATTGCAACGCGTCAAGGAAAGTAGCAATTGAGAGTATATAGGAATTCCTCGGATCAAATGTTCAATGACTTCGGGAGAGGAATGAAGGCTTACAGGTTCGTCACCAACAACTTTGGCTAAAATATCTAAATTTCGCGAGCCATCGATAACAGTCCGAGTTAGAGATATGTAAACATCTCTTAGAGGCGCGGAGTAATTCGGTTGAATGGTATATCCCAGTGGTATGAACAAACCCGGCTTGTTCAAAAGGCCCAAGAAAGCGTAAACCATATCCCTCTTCTCCGTTGCTCGCCAATATCCACCGGCACGACACAGAAAGCGGAGAAATGGTCTCGGCTCTTCTTTTAGAAGCCACAGTCGTCTCAGATCTCGAATCGACTGCATAGGTTCGTAGCCCGTCGTGGTTTTAGCTATGGAATTCCGGTACCCATTGATAGCGTACTGAATCCCAGAAATGTGGGTAACCAATCGATATAGCTCTGGGAAATAGAACAAGTACCTCCCAATGACCATTTTAACCTCTTTCGATAGCACCGCCTCTTGAAATACCCACGCTCGTTGAAACCAAGGCCGGTTTAGGACTTCTTGAACAGCGAGAAAGCGCTTTGCCTTCTCTGAAGGGTTCTGAGGATCAAACTGCAGCTCAATCTGCTCCTTCATCACGCTCCTGCATAAGTCCCACGTAAGACCTTCACTTGATTTCGCACGGTACGTTCTGATGAGATGCATGAAAGATCGTGTGAGCTCTTCGTTCGGCTCTCCAAGCCATGCTAGCACATGGTCTGCGCTCATGTAAATGGTTCCCATCATCGAGACTTGTTGACCCCGCTCCTCCAAATCATGCTGATTGATACATAATTGATCGATCCAAAGTGGTAATGCTTGCAATTTGGAGTTCTCTTGAAGGCGCACGATGCTGTTTAGGATCTCAACAAGACTTGCTGAGACAGTTATCTTCTTGTCTCCGTTGACTCGGATTTCCGCCGGGCTCGTATTTTTACCCCAGACGTAAGAAAAGGCTCGATACTGTGGTTCTTTTTGTAAATCCACGTGTACTACATCGATATCCACATCTTCCAGTGAATCCGGGATTTGGTCAATTGGCTTGGAACTTCTAGGTTCAAAGGAGAAAGAGAGAAGCCTGATATGAGAAGGGCTCTCTAGTGGCAGATATTGGTACGGTTGGAGTGCTTTTGAAAGTGCAGGGGAGGGGTCACCCAAGCTCAAAGCCTCAAAGGCCCCAGCTATCGGGCGATCGTTGCTCATTCTCCTTCGAAGCACAATTGATGAACTTATGGGGTGAAGTTACTTTTATGGAGCGAAATGCAAGGGTACTGGTGGAAGGAAGTAGAGAACAGAGTGCGTTCTTAAAAGTTAAGTTAAGCATTTCAGCGCGTTACAATCAGTTTGGGTAATGAGAATCGTGGATTCGTGCAGTAGTATGGCGGTCTTGAGCCGATCGTGCCTAACTCGTAACTTCGAGGTTTCAGATTGGGGTCAGGCGATGCAAGCCACGGTATTCCTTCTTTCTCAGCATGTGCAAGCCAACGCCAATCGTTCCAAATGGCGTAGATGGGCGTCTTACAGTTCAAAGGCTGCGGTCATAAGTCTGTGTAATACTGCGCCCCAAGCCCTACATGCCCTGTAAAAATCTCCGCGACTACGAAAAGTCCCTGTAGTCATACGCTTTAGCCTAATGTGAGAAGCAACCTCCCTACATTCGTACGGACTGCGCAAAGAAGTAAACACTCGCTAAGCCAGCGTGTAAGCGCTAGGTTCTGGTGGTTACGAGCCTACCGACACAGGTCTGTGCGCTCAGGGTATACACACTTTAAGAACGCTTTAATTAATCATAAATCATAATTTAATTAGGTGTAGACCACTTATGACGATCTATAAGTACATGAATCCAGTGCTCCTGCTTTAAAACTAGTTTATTAATCCAATCTTGTGGAATTATAGCCCACTCTTCTAATATAGCTGCTTCCATTTCAGCTTTATTTGTGGGTTGATGGGGTTAACGGTAAAGCGCTTGTTTTATCCTTCGCTAGTACTTCTTAATTGGGTTTATATCAAGGCTTATAGAAGGGTGTAGCATTAATATAATCTTATATTTTATACGGAATTAAGTATAGTAATTACGAGTAGACTTATAGCCGTGAGCTAAGTTGCCGTCCTTTATAAATAAAGACTCGGCAAAGGGACGAAAGCTTTTAAAATTAGTTAAATATACGTTGTTAAGACTTAAAAGAGATAATTCTTTTAATTAAAAGCTTTATGCTTGCTAGAATTATAAATAAAGATTAAAGGACTCTTATAACTATATTCGATTATTCTTTAAGTATTAACAAGAGTCGTGTGTTTACAATAAAATTAATATTATATACACGTCTTACAATAACGCTCTTTTCTTTTTCTTATAATCTTCTTCTTTATAATTCTCTCTTTAATTAAGAACGTAATCTCGTTTAATTAAAGAATCTTTAATTACTTCTTTTATTAATATATATATATAAGTATTTAAAGAAAGCGCGCAATAACTTAAACTATAATAAAGAAAGATTTCTAGCAAGTAATATATCGAAAATATTATAGAGGGGCGTGCTTTATTGTATTTATTTTTAGTGTTTTTAGTTAGTTTTAAAAAGGTCCCGCTATAGCAGCGTAGAGAGTATTACGTGACTATTAAAGCTCAAGATATAAGGACTAGTTCTTAACGTAGCTTATAAGAGAACTTTATACTTTTTTATTTATTAATTATAGTTTAGTCTTCTCTAGTTTTGAGCTTCTTTATTATTATTGCACGTTTACGTTAAGTTATTATTTTATGATTTTGAGGTTATATAATTTTAAGCTATTTCTGTAAGATCTCACTTGCTATTGCATCTTTTCTTTTATAATACCTTTATTATTTAAGCCTTTATTCAAGTATACACGGCGTATACTTAAGCTTAAGCTCTTCGCAAAAAATGTCGTACTTAATAATTCGATATTCTTAAAACTTTAAATAATATTTAATTATTTCGTTAATGTATTAATTAAAAAGTTTAAAGAAAAGATTAATCCGATTAAAGCGTACTCGTTCTAAATAATTATAACTTAAAACATAATAGATTAATGAGTTATTAAGCTTATATCGTGTTTCTAGTTAATATATTAATATTTTAATAAACTAATGTAATTAGTATATTACTTCCTTATATTTGGTCTCTATTTCATAATCTTTTTCGTGATCAAAATCGAGCGGCAGGGGCATAGTAGTCATTTTAGTGATATTGATAAAATTGGTGGTGCGCGGGGAAAAGTTAGGCCTGAAAATGGCCTGAACGCACAGACCTATGTCGGTAGGCTCGTTACGGAGGTACAGCGAATTATGCCTGTAACTCGCTTGAATATAGTACTTCATAGGCTATCTTAGCGAGTAATACGCCGTGGTGTAGTCGTGGAAACTAGGGGAAGGCTTTTAGGGAGCTTATAGGCTCCCACCCTACAACTACAGGGGCTTGTAGTGGTCATTTGAGGTTTTGCGGGGTATTGTAGGGCCTGGGCGCGTTCACTAAGGGCTGTCGCTTAATGGACAGCCGCTCTAGGTGCAACCCAGGATTCAAACACAAGCACAAGGAAACCTGCCTATATTTTGCATGCCAATAGAGTATTTCTTTAGATGGAGCATACAAGGAGTGCCATATTAAACAAGGGCATAACAAATGCCCAAATATCAGCTCAATCACAAATTGATCCGAAGTTGTAAACACTTTTACCAAGGAAAGTGTAACGAGACTCACTAACGAGGTAAAGGTTAATTGATGGAGCTAGGACCAGACAGAAAACAAGACAAGCCAGAATTCATTAAAGCTAAAACGGTGAAAAGCTACGAACGGCAGTTCCTTAACTATTGAATGTGCATCACCGACTCGAACAAATCATCTTAGTTTTCTTTCCAACAATCCATTCTTCCACTCCTCATCTGTGCTCACACTCTCTTCCAATGCCGGCGTCTTTATTAACAACCTCTCCCCCAAACCAATCATCTTATCATAACAAACTGCTCCATTCAATCTCTTGTCAGTATAGTCTTCTCACCACTCGACCTTCTCCATCTCCCAAAGAACGTATACAACTAATCCCAGAATTGAAGCAGAGGTCAAATTGTCATATGAGCATGCTCCATTAAAGTTACTTGAGACAGGATTGATGCATATGCAGGGTTTGACCGGCTTGGTAGCCGCTCCAGGAACATTTCAGGCCCGCGTTGCACTGTACGACGTTAAAAGCTAGCCATGGAGATGAGAAAGCAGAGTTGAAACCTTGCCCGTGGATTTTTTTTGGATTTTTTCGAGCAACCCGATTTACAGCCAACATTCTGTAATTTGTTCTTGAATGGGAATAAGTGTTTTCTGTCATTTTCCCCACTCTCCCAAAGAGATAAAAAATACGTGGAGATTCTCACGATGTGCTGCTTCATGGGATAAATGCTTTATTAAGAATGACAACAAACACTCGTCAGGTAATCTACTTGGCGGGTATTTGAAAAGTAAATTTCGACTTTTACGACTCTATAGTTCTTTCTTGTTAGTCTAAAGTATCCACTACAAAGGAATTAGATTCATTAAAGAATTACAAATAATAATCTTAATTACACCGTGGTTTGGAGACCACACTTAATTTACGCTCGCCTGAGCTGTCCCCATTCTTTTGATCTTTCGACTTCCAAATATTAAAACAACTACCCTACCTAGAATCCATGACTATGAAGATGTTTGAAGGTTCTTTTTTGGTCTGAAGAGTGCCTGAGGAACGTCTTGGACTGAGAACTTTAGCTTTAAATTACGATATTTAAGCCATGTTCTCGAGCTGGGTACTGTTCTTAATAATTATGAATTAGACTTAGTAGCTTTACCTATATTCTATATTTGGAATAACGCGTCTTCGCTTTGTATGCATACTTCAAATACCGATTAGATGCGTCGGCGAATAACGCCTCACTCTCGCACGCCTTCTCGATAACTGTTCAAGCCAAAGTCAGCCATATTCCCTTAACATGATCCAGAGCAAGAAGAGCTAATCGAAATCGAAATCATTATGCTTCATTTGGAGCGCACTTACCTCAACGACCGACGCCCACGTCAACAACACCACCAGTTCCCACGTCTCACCAAAAGCCTTCATCTCCCTAATCCTCAGCCGCCCTCTCTTCTTCCACTTCAACACCCCTTTCCCCAAATACTCCGCCAATACCAGCTCCTCCTTTCCCTCTTGCACAAGCACCAAATCCCCTTGATCATCCAACAAATTATTCCTCGTCCGTATCCAATTAAAAGTCTTGTTCTCACCATTATCCAGCTCATGCACAAATCTGTACTTCATATGCGTCCAAAACCCTGCATTTTCCATCTTCTCCCACTTTACACTCAACGGGCTGGTCTCAAAATCCCCCACCCCAAAAGTATTCGCCCCCTTCAACGGCAGATGCGCAACCCCCAAACTCTTCCCCTGTTTATCCGTCCCATGCCTCAAAATTACACCAGGAACATGCGGCAGGAACGAGCGATGCTCAACATAATAATAGTGTCCCGAGTCCGTCATATGCACTGGACATATCCTCAAGTTCGTGATAAACGCGTCGTACACCACATACTCCATAAATTCATCCTCATCTAGAATCCCCAGGCCATATGTCGCTGCGATACTATCATAGTAGCGCTTTTCAGAAGGCGAGTTAGCGGATTCAAATGGGTTGAGTTTCTCTTGTGCTGGTGTAGGAGCGGGCGCTGCGTCCACTTCTGGCGCGGTCTTGTCGAAGCGGTGATCCAGACTGTGGCGAACTGGCGTGTCAGGGCGGCGAGGAAATTCTACCTCTTGCTCAACTTGTAGCGCTCTATCGATTGCCGCGATTCTATCTCGGAGTTCTAACATGTTGAAAATCTAGAAGGAGAATAATGTACACAGCTGTTATCGCCAAGAGATTGAAAGAGGAAAGAAAAAAGACCCTGGGAGAAGATAACATCTTATCTGATTCTTGGAAGCGTCACCCCACCTACCGCTGTCCAGAAATTCCTAGGTCAAATGCGAAGTCATCTTACGTAGATGGCGCTTTTTTGCACCGGTGGAATGTCCAGATACAGGGGGGGGAGAGCCGGGGGGTTTTCGCGCCGGTAAAAACAAATTTCTGCCGGGTTATCACGCTATCGCCAGAGGGAACGCCACAGTCCTTCCCAACCGAGAAAATAATTCAGAAAGGAGCTCAGAAATCGGTATCGGGAATTTTAAATCTAAGTCATGTTTTGATAAATCTAAGTCAAAAATCTAATTGACGCCGCTATCGGCTGCACTATAGCGCCTTTATATATTTTTTGATTACGCTCGCAAACAATAATTTTTTGCTTGATTTTATCCATATCTTTACTATACGCTTAATCTATCGTATTTAATGCTTTTAAAGCTATTCCCAACTTTGTCTCTTTTTATGTCTTTATTATATCTTTTATTAAAAGCTTTCTTTATCTTTTTAACGCGTTTATTCTTTTCTTTATAATTTATCGAATGATTAATTCTTGATTCTTTAACGTTAAATATAATTTTTATACTTAATTCTTTATTATATATAAGTCTTATATGTATAATAAAGATTATAATATTATACTTATAAATAATAAAAGATTAAAGTAATCGAATAAGCTAAATTAAAAGATTATATATCGATATAATTATTAAAGAAAATTATAAATTAAAAAGAACTTTAATATATATAATAATCAAAAAAGGACGAATATAAATAATAAGAAATATAATTACTTGTTTTTGATTTAAGCTTAAAAGTTTTCTTTAAAGAAATAATTAAGAATAATTATTATAAAATATTATAATTATAATCTTTTTATAAAAATTATATTTTACTTTATTTATTAACGAATAATCTTTATTATAAATAAAGATATTTAAGAGTTCTTTAAATAATTATTAAATTAATATATTATAATTTTAATAATTTAATTAAAACTTAAAAAACTTAATATTTTAATAATAATAAATAATTTATATAATTAATAAATATAAATTTAAAATACTTAATTTAATAAAATAATAATTATTTAATAATTATATAATTATTTTAAAAATAATAAATATTTTATTAAAATTAATATTATTAAAAATAATCTTAATTAAATAACTTTTTTTTTTTTTTTTATTTATCTTTAAAATATTAATTTATTAAAGTATAATTTTAATATTTTTTTCTTTAATTATATTTATAAAATAAATTAATTTAATATATTTTTTTTTAAATATTTATAAAATAATTAAAAATAATATAATTTTATAATATATACTTATATTTTTAAATAATAAAAAAAAATTATATATAAATTATAAATTTTTTTTTTAAAAAATATATAAAAAGAATAATATTATAATATTTAAACTTTTAATTATTAATAAAGAACTTATATTTTTAAATATATTAAATAAGTTTTTTTTTATATTTAATTATATTTTATATTATTAGTATATAAATATAAATATTATAATTAAAATAAAAAAATACTTTAAAACTTAAAAAATTTTTTAAGTTTTTTATAATATTTAAACTTATATTATTAATTTTATAATATTTAAAGATTATTAAATAAACTTAAAAGTATTTAAAAAATTTAATTTAATTATAATATTATATATTAAAAAGACGTAATTAATATAAAAAAAAAATTAATAAGTTTAATTTTTTTTAAATTTTTTTAAAAAAGTTAATAAAATAATTATTTAATTTATTTAAAAAAAAATATATAAATAAGATATTTTAACTTATATTATTTTTTTTATATAAGTTAAAATATTTTATTTATATATTCTTTTATTCTTTTTAATAATATTATAAGCTTGTTTAATTATATTTTTTTTTTAAGTTTTATATTAAATTAATAAAATATTATATTTTAATAATATTATATTTTAATAATAATATATTTTAATAATATTATATTTTAATAATATTATATTTTAATAATATTATATTTTAATAATATTATATTTTAATAATATTATAATTTTTTATAATAAATTAAATTATATTATAATTAAAGTATATTTAAAGAATAATTAAAATAATTATAAATACTTTTTCGATAATATTTATATTTTTTAAAAAGATTAATATAAAGTTATTTTAAAATAAATTAATATTATAAAGATTAAATTAAAAATAATAATTAATATTATTTTTTTTATTAACGTTATTAATTTTATTTATAATTATATTTTTTTAAAAAATTAATATTAAAAAGATTAAGCTTTTTTATAAAGTTTTTAAATTTTTTAAATTTTTTTATATTTATGATTTTTAAGTATTAATAAGTTTTTTTTTTATTTTTATAAAATTTAAAAAAAATAATATAATTTTAAGTTTTTTTTTTAATTAATATTAATCTTTATTAATAATATAATCGTAAGATTATTATATTTTAAAAATAATATTAAATATTTTTAAATTTTTTTATTATTAAAAAAAAAAGTTATTTAAAAGAAAATAAAAATAAGAATAAAGATTATAATAAATTTAATATTAAAAGAGATTTTTTTTTTTTTTAAACACATTATTATTATACTCTTATTAGTTTTTAATATTCTTTTAAGTATAATACTTATTTAATTATAAACGATATTTAAAGTTTAAAATTAAATTATTATAAATTTAATCTTTATTAAAAGTAAAGTTTATAATATTTTAATATTTTATTTAAATTTATCGACGATTATAATTATAATCTTTTATAACATTAAGTTAAAATAAGATATAAAAGATAATAATTAAGCTAAATTATTAATTATAGTTTTTAATATATTATAAAAAAATAAACAAGAAAAGGATTTTTATAAACTTAAAATACTTTAAGAAAGAATATATATAAGAAGCTTAAACTTTAAAAAACTTATAAAATAAACTAATATTAAAGTTTTAGATATTAATATTAAAGAAGATAACGAGCTTAACGTAATGATTTAAGTTAATGATTTTGATTAATCTTTTAATAACGAATTCGTTTAATTACAAGAAGAAGAGTAAAAGGAAGAAGAGGAAGCTTTTTAACAACTCTTTAAAACGACGTCTATAATAGTTTAAGTATTTCAAGGAATACCTTAGCGATTCCCGTCTTCTTAATTAATTGAACGTAACGCGAAAGATAAAACGTAAAAGAGTTTTGAATAGGAATAATATTAAGTAATTTTTTATAATAATATATCTTTATTTTTTAAGCTTCAATTACGTGGATCAAGTATATAATAGAGATGTAAGTAAAATTAAGCAAAAAATCATTGTTTGCGAGCGCAATCAAAAAATGTATAAGGGCGCCGTAATGCGGCCGATAGCGGCGTCAATTAGATTTTTGACTTAGATTTATCAAAACATGACTTAGATTTAAAATTCCCCATCGGTATTCATTCTGAGAACATATTGAAGATAATAGGTCTTCAATAGGACAACCGAATAAATCCACAATATTCAAAATTGCAATTCAAGGTATAAATAGGGCAAGGCAACCCGAGAAAAGCAGGGAAGAGGAGAACTTAATGCCACTCTACCTACAGTTCATTCATACTCCTTAAAGGCTGCTTCGTCGATAGCCGCCAAGTGGATGATCCTTTGAGCATCAAACGCAGTCGATATGCTTGCGCCGCCTCCAATATCCATATTCTGCGCGTTCTTGAAGTCCTGTTCCGCCTCTGCTCGACCCTGTGTATATGAGTCGTAACCGATCTTGAGCACATTAGCTGAGCAGGTTCTCTATTGATTTATTCTTGTATGGACTCACCTGAGAATTTCCCCATCTTTCACCTGGAAAAGTTAATTTGATATTCTGAGACTTGCAGAAGAGCGCAGAAGACTTCAAAATACATACCTGGATCACTCATAGCAGCTTCAACCACCCCCGCAGCCCCAATTCTCGATAAAGCATTCGACTGTGCGTTGAGCTTCTTCATCATGTTCAAGCTCTGCTGCTGATTTTGCATCGCCATCTTCATAGTCTGCTCCTGCAGCTTAAGAACCCATAAATCCCTCTTCTGCCGCAAAGCTTCTCGCGTATTCCAATACCTCGCAAAAGATGCCAAGTCGGTAGCTTCCCGGAGTTCCTTCCGGGCGCGATTAGAGTACGGCTGGCACGGGAACCCAGTATCTCCTTCGTTCTGGTATGCTGCATCTGTAAGATCCATGCTGAATTCACGTTCAAACGGACTCCCTCTAACGGCTCGAGTCCAGCACTCTTCACACATCACTATGGTGCAATCATCGTTGCTTGCCTTGTTCTGTGATACCCTTCCGTACCACTTTCGGCCAGTGGCCCTTTTGAAGCCTCTGTCATTGCCGCCACATGGTGGGAGCAACTGCGATATTGAAGCTGCCTCCGAAAGCAGGAGAGAAAAGTTTTCGAGTTCGAATCCAGTGCTAATAGCGTTTCTAAGCCGTCGACCTCTCCAGCTGAGTGAGTTTTCGAAAAGATTGGGGCTCTCGGTCGAGGTGTCTGATGGTGCGCTCGAGACTGCGAGGAAACACATCCGTACAATACCAGCTCGCAAGGGCCGAGTGACGGGTGAAAACATGCTATCAGCCTTGAAGAGCTTCACAACCAGCCAGTAGCATGAAGGACATATCTCAATGCGTGGGTGATTGGTAACATGCCACCATTGAGCAAGCGAACCATGCTCCGCTACTTTCTTCTCCCATTCTTCTTCGGTAACCCCCTTTCTTCCAAAGCATACGCCAACTTTTCCCGCCAATCCAACGGCGCTTCTCCACACCTCCGTATCGCGTTGAAGAATCGCGATCTCCATAGCCGATTTTGAGTATCCCGATGCAAGGTCACACGTCACTGTGCCTTTCTGTTCCGCAGTCAAAGCTGCGCCAAGGAATTCGTCCTCCAGCGACGTGTTCGCCAGATAGTTGCAATAGCACGCGAAGCAGACATTTCCAGTTTTGCCTCCTGCTGCAGTGAATATAAGAGGTTGCCCCTGGGCGTTGTCGAAAGTGGATATGGGATTCCCCACTCCAGAGCACGGAGGTATCTTGAAACGCATATTGAATTCCTCAGCCAGATCTTGGAAACTGGGGCTTTCCTTTTCAAGCTGTGCTGTCAACTCCCGCTTAAACGAAGAAAGTCCCAAATCACAAGACCAATCTCGTGTCTCGGGTAAGGTTATATTCTCAAAGTATCCTTCGAAAGGAGTAAGGCGAATAAAATACTCGAAGCAAGTGTGACAAACTGCAAGATCGGGGATAGTCTGGTTTTTGGTGATCCAGAAAGGTCCTGGGCTTGATATGATAGATCCATCACAAGGACTAAGTGATTCGGTGAATCGTGGGAACTCTGCTAAAGCTTGAACGCTTTGTTGAGGAATGCAATGAGAATACCAAGTATACCGTACCCTTGGTATGCTAAAATCGCATACTAGACGAAGACTTTCATTCGAAGTCTGAAATTCCATAAAATTGGATGCGAGACTGTAGTAAGCAACATATGACTGGAAGCAATTGCTACACACGGTGAAAGACTCCCCTGAAACTCCTATGGATGGTATGAAACAGTAAAATTTCACGCGGGATGGTAGTACTGATTCTTTGGCAAGGCATTTTCTCGTGACATCCTGAGAAGGAGAGGGGATTGCTGTTACATGCGGTGCTGGATCAGGTATTTGAGTTCCATGCTGATGGGGGAAGCTAGTAGGGGGATTCTGGTGATACTGCTGGGGACTTTCCTGGGTTGGTTGATCACGGGAAAGCTGTGGTGGAGGCGGTGGATATTGCTGACCTAGACGACGAGGAGTTACCACTACTCGAATATGATGTACTGTACAGCAACTCAAAATACGAGGCTGCAATGAAATGGTGCGCAAGGGTACACATACTGGGACCAGATGGAGATGGTGCCGCTGGAGTCGTGTTTGGAGGAGGAGAGAAGTAATGACTTGACTGAGGACCTTGGTAAGCTTGCTGATGGTAAGGCTGTTGAACTCCCTGTGAAGGAGATGGCGAATAGTGTTGCGGCTGGTGAGACAGAGGAGGAGGAGAGAAGTATTGAACTGGTTGCTGAGTGGAATTTCCTTGCTGAGGGTATGTTTGTTCACTACCGTGGGAAGGAGGTGCTGAATAATGTTGCTGCTGGTGATATTGAGAATTGGATGAGAATTGCTGGAGCTGACTACCATGAGAAGGTGGCGTGGAGTATGGTTGCTGGTGATTGAATTGAGGAGGAGGAGGAGGAGGAGGGGGAGGAGGAGGAGGGGCAGGAGGAGGGGAGAATTGCTGCGGGTTCTGTTGGGTGTACGAGTGATGGTTGTACTGATTGGTGTTCTGTTGGTGAGATTGGCCGATTCCTTGTGCTTGTGCTTGGGCTTGAATCTCCTTGAGAGTATCCTCTGCCTTTTTGCGAGCTTTATTAAGGAAGTTCATAATTGCCACCAAATCCGTCTAAAGCTTGTGATATATTGTGGAGATTTAAAGCTTCTTCTGCCTTACGGGTCAGCTTTGTACTCGAAGGATTGACTAGTGAAAGGATGCAGGGTCAGCCGCACACGTGACCGTCTCCCCTGGCATTTTTCTCGAAATGGAAGTCGTATATGCTGCCAAGAATTGCTGAAGTGGCAGACAGTCCAATGAAACAACGTTGAAGCAATATCATCGATTTCCGCGTATTGCAACGCAACGCTTTGGACTTTTGCGCATCCACCCCCTTAGAATAGTTTCATATTATGATCCAGCAACGCCATTGACCAAAGTCTCTCCATCACCATTATTCTCTCTTTCCGTACTTAAAGTCCAGTCCCTAACAGCACCCTTCCAATCACTGACTCTGCCGTCCGTAATCTTGACCATTACGACCCTCACCTCCTCGCCCTCAATATACATCCCTCTCCCACCATCCTGCCTCTCCCGGACATCCCAGATTCCCTGTCCAGCACTCGGCTCTTCCCCTTCACTAAAGGTATTGTTATCAAGATGCATCTCCTTATAATATCGCTCCTCCTCCGTGCCCCGCTCTACGAGTCTAGCCTCTCCATTGATCGTTGCAGAGATGCTAGACATCGCACTCGTGTTCAAATTCAACAATAGCGCAGCAAGAGATGATCTTGAAGCTTCCGGAGGTGGCGAGCCTGCCCGGTCCCCAGCTGCTGCGGAACCCCTGCGATTAGTGGTTGGTGGTCGGTGGGAGACCCAGTCGTGGACCAGAAGTGACACATGTGGATTCGAGATCAGGTTGAGGGTTTTCTTGGAGGAAGGGTTGGTGGTCATTATTATTGTCGGTGCAGAGGAATAGGGGCTGTTGGGCAGATACGTGTAGTTCATCAGGGAGACGTGAGGGAAGAGATTTGTGCAGGTAGCAAGATGGAGCTGGAGAAGATGTTAGCTTCTGCTTGCAGACAACAAGAAGATAGGATCGAGAGGAGAGCATACGAATCGGGCATTTTGAAGGCATTGGGCGACTTCTGAAGGGAGAGTGCTGGAGACTTGTAGATTTCGGGGTTCGGCGGAAGCTTCGTAGTTGAGGGGTGGTTCTGCCGCCATGTTGTACTGTACGTCTCGTGGATGGGAAACGCTAGAGTTCTGTGTGATAGAATGAGATCAACAAAATCTTGTTGATTGCAATTGTACCTCGTGGCTTGACGCTGTTGTCGTTGTATTTTGATTTAAAATCGAGGTGAAACTTCCTCGCGTGAGCTTCCATGACGTTTGGTGGGGCGCTCAAAGGGGCTTATCTGCGCTTATGCGCCTTACTGGCTGCCATACAAGGCTCACTGGAGATAAGCACGTGATCACTCAAAGAACAATCAAATGATAGGTACTCTTTATTTCACCCTGAATTTTTCTCAATCAAGAAACTTGCGAGTTCCAGCTTGTTGCACTTTCAGATCTGTTTCAGATTCCAGTAGGAGTTGATCAGACAACAAATTACATAGATGGGGCAAGATTGACAGCTGTTTTGCGTTTGCTTCCGTAGCCCCTTCTCTTCCACGTGGAGGCCATCAACCAATACCATATAGTAGGTAGGTATGGTCTCCTTAAATTTCACTGTATGTGATTGTCCCATCTGCCGTTCTTCTTTTCCGTTAATTCTGTCTCCTGGCTTGCGTTTTGAACTCCATTTCGATTTTCATTTGCCAGCCCAGCCAGATATGGTGGAACTCAAGATTCGAGATGGTTCTCTTCCGAGCGACTGATGTTCAGCTGGGTCTTTTCTTTTTAAGTTACAGTATCAAAGCGAGCATTTTGTGTATTTGGAAGAATCGGGCGATTCTCAGGATATGGAAATTGAAGTCATCACACAAAAAATGTGAGAGATATGACCGTAACTAGAACCGAGAAAGGGGATGATAGAAGCGCAATGGAATTTGAAGTAA
>Ga0302221_10001166_pt1 | contig 17311 bp, 7 predicted proteins | sample II_Palsa_E2_1_FD_193517 | JGI IMG/M metagenome (GOLD analysis project Ga0302221, IMG submission 193517) | Peat permafrost microbial communities from Stordalen Mire near Abisko, Sweden - II_Palsa_E2_1 | ecosystem: Environmental > Terrestrial > Soil > Palsa > Peat permafrost | place: Sweden... | reverse complement strand
TTAAATATTATATGCGCAATTAGTATCCTTAAAGTAAAGCATATAAAAGAGGCCACAAATTAAAGTATACTACTTTAAATAAGAGTATATCAAATAGCTTTAATAATATAAGGCACTCTTTTTTATCTTATAGCGCTAATAACGTCTTATTAAAGAAAGCTAAGATAGCAAATAATAATAGTTTATTATCTAATCTTATAAGCTCTTATTACAATTAAGAAGAGGCCTCTTTTATTATAGATATAAATATACAAATAAGAGATATTAGTAGTTAAGTAAAGACTAAACAAAGAAACTAAGACAAGGCCTCTTCCTTTATAAATATAAATATACAAATAAAAGATATTAATAGCAAAGTAAGGATAAAACGAAGAAAGACTACTATTAAATATAGCTTTGCTAAATATAGCTATAATATAAAAGAGAGTTAGTTTGCCGCTAAAAGTCTTAGCTTTATATTATCCGAAAATAGCAGCTAAAATTCAAGTAACTAGGAAAATATTATAAATAGCTAATATATTAACACTAAATCCACCGATAAAAGTATACTAAGCAAAGATAATATATTAAATCGACTTTTACTAGTAAAGGGCTTAATTATTACTTGTACTTTATATATTTTCTTAAATATATTTGCTTAAAGCTTAAAAAATTAGCAATTAATAATCGACTAGCTTATAAATATAAACAAAATAACAAAAGGCAAGATTATTACTATTATAAAAAACCTAATTAATATGCTAAATTAGCTAAGCTAGCCGCTTAAGTGCTAAGTATATAAGCCGTTTATATTATTAGTATTTTAAGTTATAAACCTTTACTAAAAAGAGTATAATAAAAAAAACTTAAATTCTTACTTATTCTTAAATGCTATTATTAGCATTAATATAATAGTTTTATTAGATTAGGCCCAATTTTATAGCATTATCTATTTTACTTATTATAAGCTATTTGCTAAACGGGCGGCTTAACTTTAAACGATTAAGCTAAAAGAGAATTATAATAAAGTAATTAACTCGATCTTTACTTGCTTAATATACTAGCGCACTAGCAGTTTAGTTAACTTTTAATAGTAATACCCACATATATTTAAAAAAGGAGTTAACTTTATATATTTAAAGCATTTACTTAGCCTTAATAAGTATCTTAGCTAATTACTTTAATAGCTACAAATCCTTTTAAGTATATAATAAAAAGTACTTTTCGATAATATTGCCGGGATTACTAGCTTATAAGATAAATATAACTTGCAAAATACAATTAACTTATACGATTTCTTTGCCGAGTTCCGAGATAATTAAAAACTTATAAATATTCTTTATATAAAGTTTAATATATTTTTATACTATTTACGAGAAGAGGTCGATAAAAAGAGGGTTATAAGCTAAGGTAAAAACATATTCTTCTCGCTATTATAATAGCTTATAACTTAAGACTTATACTTTAACGTTTTATATTACTTGTTTCGCTTAAACTCTTTTATATTTAAAAGGTAAATTAACTTGCTATATTATACTAGGAATTGCTAAGCTAAAGACAATTTTAAATTTACTTATATTAATAATAATATTTGCAAGTTAATTTATAAAAATAAAGGCGCTAATAGTATTTAGACATTTATAAGTTTTAACGACAAAAACAAAGTAAATTATACTTAAAGTGTAAAGGTCTTTACTTAAGCGGTAATAATAGCTAAATTACCTTAAAAACGGTTTATAAATAAATTATGTTAAAGAGCTTAAATCTTTTAAAGCTTAATTACAAAAACTTTATAATAAACTTAATTAAAGTATAGCTTAATATAAAGAGCTACTTCGGGCAAGCAGCTAAACTTTAGCCTTTACTTAATAAAAAGATAAGCTTGCATCTTAATAAGCCCGAGATAATTTATAATATTAAAGTTAATTGCGCGAAATTATAATAAAGAAGGGGAATAGCGATATAGCTAATAAGTGTATATTCTAATTCGTCTCTCGATAATAGTAATATAAAGTTAAAGTTTAAAATATAGCAATTAAACCTTATACAAATACTATATTTAGTCTCTTATAGCAAGTACCCTTTACGTTAATATAAAGTTATAAGTACTTATTTGCGCTATCCTTTTATAATTTATCTCCCTCCGGTTATTGCTATTAAAGGGATAATAATATATGCAATTAATCGGGAAGATCTTATAATAAAGCGAGAATTATCTATTATATTAAGAGACGATAAGGTAGCAGCAAATAAATTATTTTAAAAGAGTTATTAAAAAAGTATTAGCTAATTTTTTAGCAAGCAAAATAAGATACTTATAAGTTAAACTCCTTTTTTTGCAAATAGTAACAAGAATAAGATAAGCTAATAATTATAATTAGCTATAATTTTATACTTGCGACAAGAAAATCTTATTACAAGTTAATATAACAAAGAAACTATTAAGTTTATTAACTTTAGCTATATTATTTCGAGGACGCTTTCTTAGGTTATTTTTGCTAATAGGACATTTTCGAGGGCAGTTTTAATAATAGTATTTTTGGAGTCGTTTTAGAGGCTAGTTTAGGAGGTTAATTTAAAGGATAGTTTAAGAAGCTAGTTTTAGAGGACATTTTCGGAGGCTAATTTAAGAGGACAGTTTCGGAGGCTAGTTTCGAGGACAATTTAAGAGGACAATTTAGGAGGACAATTTAAGAGGACAGTTTAGGAGGATAATTTAAGAGGCCAGTTTTAGAGGACATTTTCGGAGGCTAGTTTAAGAAGACAGTTTCGGAGGCTAGTTTCGAGGACAATTTAAGAGGATAATTTAAGAGGACAATTTAAGAGGATAGTTTAAGAGGACAATTTAGGAGGATAGTTTAAGAGGATAGTTTAGGAGGATAGTTTAAAAAGATAGTTTAAGAGGATAGTTTAAGAGGATAATTTAAAAGGATAGTTTAAGAGGCTAATTTAAGAGGCTAGTTTAAGATACTAGTTTATTTCTTATATTCTTATGCTATTTTAATATTTATACCTTTACTAAAAAGTTATAAACAACTTATTTCTTCCTTTAATTCTTGCAAATAAGTCTAGTGTCTTAATAGCACACTTAAAGTTATCCTTATTAAAAATTAAGATATCTTCTCTTTTAGCTTTATATAGCACATTATAATAAAGGCTTATTAATAGCGGGTTACTATATGCTAAATGCATTGCTCTTAAAATTATATTAAATCGGTCTTAGCTTAAGTGCTTATATTATATATCCTTATAACTTATAACTTGCGCATTTTAATTTACAATAGCTACAATCTTTACAAGAATATAAAATAGTGCCTTATAAGCCTTTGTATAAACGGGACTAAGCTAAATAATAATTATTTAATAAATAAGGTAACGCTCCCCCTTTAACTAAAAAGAAAGATAATATAAGTTTTAATTAGCTGCAAAAGAAATAGTCTTCCTTATATAAGTTACTACTTGCTACTTCTTTAAAATTGCTTTAATGTTATCTAGCGTCTTAGTATTTAAAGTTACCTTTAAAGATAGTCTTAAAGCAACTATTATAAAAGTCGAAGTCGAAGTCGAAGTTATAAACTTAGCTACTATTATAAAAGTTAAAGCTATAAACTTAGCATTATCTTTATCGATATTTTAATTAAATTATTTAGCGTTATTACGCTAAGCCTTCTTCTTTTATAATACTAAGAATTATTTAGCTATAGCAATATACGCTTATTATATTTAAAATTATATATTATCCTTCTAAGTAACTATTAAAGATTCTATTAGCAAATTAGCTATCCTTTATCTAATATTACATAGCATATCGTCTTTAATATATTAACCTAAATCCCTTTTACCCTATTTTTCCTTATATACCCTTTATAATAAAGATGTAATAGTCGCGCTTATATAATCGGTAATAGTTTTAATATATAACTCCAAATTTAGCTATAAGGCTAGTTCTTATATAATAATATTAATAAATGTTATAAAGTTATTATTTTACAAAGTAAAAAGCTATAATCTAGCTATACTTTTATTATATTCGGTCGGCTATAAATCTTAGCATATTAGCTAAACTAGATCTTTAGCTAATAGCTCGTTAATTTTGCCCGGTTTTTAATAAGGATTTATAAAATTTATACTAGTAACTATTTAAAAAGCGCGCGGGAAGTAAAAGACAAAAACGCTTTTAAATAAAAGTAAATCGAATATTTTTAATATTAAAGATAATAAATATCTTTAAGAATATAAGGGCTAAAGGGATGCGTAATAAATCGAAGTCAAGAATCGAAGTCGAGAATCGGAGTCTTATTATTATAATTTATAAAGTAATAAAAGAGCAAATAAATTTAAAGCTAACGCAATTGTGTAAAGGGATATTTTATATAAAGGATTTAAGACAAGTATAAGCGCAATAGACTAAGAAGGTCTAATAATAGTATTAATCTTTAAAGGAAGCTAAAGGTCGAAGAATTGTTAAATTGCAATTTAAATAATCGCGTTCTCGGAAGTAAGCTAAAGCCGATAAGGCTTAGCTAGGCTAAACCTTCTTAAAATAGCCTAATATAAAGCAAATTATCCTTTTATAATTTGTCCTTTATAAAATTGCCTTCTATAAAACTGCCCTCCGCAAAACTGCCCTTTATAAAATTGCCTTCCGCAAAACTGTCCTTTATAAATTATCCTTTGCAAAATGCCCTCTTTATTATATTACGTGTTAGCGCTTCTTGCCCCGTGCCCTGCTAATAATATTATAGCGCTTTCTCGATTTTTATATCTTAATATTAATATTAACTTTAATTTTAACATATATATATTTAGCTTATAAAACGCTACTTACTATTATCTATTATACTTTACTTTTAAAGCTCTCTTTTTAGTTATTACTTTTAAAATTATAATTATAATAGCTAAGCTTTCCGGTTTATTTATAAAAGTAGCGCAAGAGTTATTAAATATTAACATATTAAGTAAGTTATTTAATTTTATACCTTTAAGCTCTTTAGAAATACGCTTAATAATTTTATAAATATTGCTCCTCTTACTTAAGAAGCCCGATTTATTATATTATTATATTTATAACAAGTAGCCGGGCCTCTTCTTTCACCTTTAAATTGCTTTATATTTAATATTAAGCTTTGCAATAAAGCGTATTAAAGTCTTTTAAATTTATTACTATAAAGTTACCTTATCTTAATTACTTTATTAATAGATAAGCAATTTCGCTTACTACCGACTAAGAAGCTTCGCGCTAGCTATTTCTTTTAAGATAAGTGTCGCGCGCTTATAAAGAAGACTTTTAGCTTTGCTCTTACTTTAATAAACTATAAACTTGGATTTAAAGTTAAATCGCTAATAAAGGGACTTTTTGGGGGGTATTTTATTATATTATTTGCATATGTATTTGCAAATGCTATAAGCGTAATATTTAATACTTTTAGTGCCTCTTAAAGGCTAAGCACATTAACGCTTTACCTTTAAAGACTTATATTTAAGGAGCTTATCTTCTACTATAGTTATTAGGCCCCGGAAATACTATAAGTCCTTATTACCGAGAAACTTATAATCCTTATTGCCAAGAAAGCTATAGTCCTTATCGTCGAGAAACTTATAATCTTTATTGCTAAGAAACTTATAATAATTATTACCGAGAAACTTGCTATTACAATTAATAAGCGCTTTAAAGGAATTATATACGATATTAGTTAGTTGCTTTAAAGAGCTAACAAGGAAGAGATTACAAGCTTGCTAGAAAAAGAAAAGGACAAGTTAAAATAAGATTATAACTTATATATAAAAGAGTATAATAAATATCTTTATAATATAAATAAGGACAAGTATTTACTTTTTTCTCTTTAATATTAATTTTTATACTAATAAGGTAAGCTTAAAATGCAATAAGGATTAGATAATATTACTTGTATATATCTCGACTTGCATATATAGCTTTAAGTTTATCGACTATTTTATTACAATTTTAAACTTAAAATAATATTAAATTATATTATTAAAGTAAGATTTTTTAAAAGATAACTCTTGCTTATATAAGCATATAAGGTTTAATATAGCCTTTAAATGTTTAATACCTTTACTTAATCTCTTTTTTTTTAGCTATATTATAAGTATTAGCAAAATTACTATAATATACGCTATTACTTATATTTAATATTATATTAATTATATATAAGTCTAAATTAAAGCCTCCCCCGAAAGATATTATCATTTAAACGATCCTCTTACAAATAAAGAGATTATATCTTACACTTATAATAAGGAATTTATTAAGCGCTTCGGATTTAATTGCTTATATACCCTTTTAAGTCTTACTTATTTTATTAAAAAGAGGCTTAAAGTTAATATTACTTTAATTCCTTTTAGCCTTCTCGACATTTAAATATATAAAGGTTAAGCTTATTTCCTTATTAGCGTTAAAAATATATTAATTATAGTTAAAGCATATAATTAGCAAGTTCTCTTTATAAAAGTAAAAAGACTCTTAATTAGCAAAGAAAAAGAGTTTAAGAATAATAATAAAAACCTAATATCCTTAGAATTTATATTATAACTTAAAAATAGTAAATTCTTTATAATCTCGATATTTAATTCTTTTTAAACCAAGTTTCTTGATATTTTTAAAAAGAAAAAGTCTTAGCAAATTTAGCTAAAAGGGGAAAAAAAGAAAAATGCAAAGGGTAAGTAATATATAATAAAGCCGAAACTAGTTACTTATAATTTATACCCTTATTAAACTACAATTATATTTACCCTTTTCCGAGATAAATTCCACATTAAAAAGAATTCCGGATTAATAATAATTAAAGCCCTCGAAATCTTATAAAGACGCTAAGGCTATAATTTGCTTCGAAAACTAAGTTTACCTTGCATATATTATAAGGTTTTTATTGTTTTTATAAGCGGAACTTTATTATAATCCGGGCTTAAAGATATTACTTATTATATTAAAGCAATAGTTTAGCCGAAGTAAGCTAAAGATAAGATTTTGTACAATTAAATAAGTTTTAAAGTAATTAAGATAAGTAAATAGTAAAAAAAATATTATATTAAAACTTTAAATGCAAAACTTATAAACTAGATCGTTTAAGACTTTTAACCGCTTATAAAGAAACTTTTTATTCGATTTACTATTACAAGTAACTTCTTAAGCTTTCCCCTAATTAAAGTGCCCTAATTTATTTATAATAAGATCTTTTATAATAATAAGAAAGAGTAAAATAATTATTATAAGTAGCTATATATTGCCGAGAAGGAATTACTAGATATTAAAGAGAAAAGGAAAAGAGAACAATAAAGTAAAGACTATTATAAAAATATAAATAACTATTAAAGTTTTAAAAAAGATCTTTTTAATATATATTACTAAGCCCGACTTTGCCCCTCGTTTCCGGCTTTAATAGACTTAAAAAACGAAGATAGTAAACCCCTTAAATTAACTAAGTAAAAGTAAATAAACTATATCCGCTTAAAGAAGAATAATAACATTTAATAATAAGTTTTTAAGTCGTATTCGAATCCTTATTTCAAGAATTTTAATATAATTATTACTTTATTTATTAAGCTTAAAGCAATTAGCAAGAAGATAAACAAGTAGCATAACTTTATTAATATAAAAAAAAGGAAGCTTATTAAATTTAGACTTTATACTTCTTTGTTAGCGCTTACGTTTTATATCTTATATATATTATAAAACTATATTAATGTATAAAGCTAATTATATTCTTTAATAAATAGTATATATTTGCAAGATTTCGAAAGAAGACATTATCTAAATTAATAAAATAATAACTACTAAGGCAATTACTACTTAGCTTATAAGGTTTTATCTTAATATTAATAAAGAAGCTTTAAATTAAAAGATTACCTAATATATTATCGTAACAAGTAACGCTTTTGTAACTAGTTTAACCTTAGCTAAAGCTATATTAGTCGGGTTTTTAGAACCGGATTATCGAGTTATTACTATAATATAAGGGTATACTTAATATTATAAGCAAAGAAACAAGAATATAAAAGTGTATTTTTAAGTATTTCTTATAAAGGATAATGCTATAAAAATAGAATTTATATAGTTAATAAGCTATAAGCTAATATTATTAAGGCTATAACGCAAGCGTTAGCTAATATTTAAAGCAAAGGCAAAAGCAAAGGCAAAGCTTTAGCATAAGTAAAATAAGGACAAAGTTCGACGCAAGTTATTAACTTTAATAATAATTTATATAATAAGTAGCAAAATTAGACCTTTTAAATAAAATTAACCTCCGAAACTAACCTCTTAAATTAACTTCCGAAACTGACCTCCTAAATTGACCTCCGAAATTAACCTCTTAAACTATCCTCCGAAACTGTCTTCTTAAACTAACTTCCGAAACTGTCCTCTTAAATTGTCCTCTTAAACTATCCTCCTAAACTGTCCTCTTAAATTGTCCTTTTAAACTATCCTCTTAAACTATCTTTAAATTATCCTTTAAATTATCCTCTTAAACCGTCTTTTTAAACTACTTTCTTAAACTGTCCTTTAAATTATCTTTTAAGCTACCCTCTTAAACTATCCTCTTAAACTTATATTAGCCTCTTAAACTAGCCTCTAAAACTACCCCAAAAATGCTACTATTAAAACTGCCCTCGAAAACGTCCTACTAGCAAAAATAACTTAAGGAAGCGTCCTTAAAATAACACGGCCAAAGTTAATAAACTTAGCAGTTTCTTTATTATATTAGCTTATAATAAGATTTTCTTGTCGCAAGTATAAAATTATAGCTAATTATAATTATTAGTTTATCTTATTCTTGCTACTATTGCAAAAAAAAAAGAGTTCGACTTATAAGCATTTAAACTAGCTTCTTAATTGTCTTTTTAAACTATCCTCTTAACTATATCTCTTACTTTAAAGACTTAAGCTAGATTCTCGACACAATAATAAAACCCTCGTATTACTATTATAAATAAGAGAAAAAGGTTAGTAATAATAGCAACAATTTTGCCTCGTTAAAGGCTTATAATTGCATAAGCAGCTAAATTATATTACCCCTTTATTTGTACTACAAGTTCCTTAAGTTATATTAAGAGGCAAAGCAAGAGCTAATAAAGCAAATATATTACTATTTATAAACTTAGTTGCAACTTTTGCTAATTTTTTAAACTTTACTTACTTAAATTAGTCTTTATATGCCGTTATTTCGTCGTCTTCTCTCTTTAAGAGTACAAATGTAATTTGCGCTAGCAATTGCTCCTTATTACTAGTCTCGTTTGCTTTAATAGCATTAAAGTCCCTAATAAAGTTATAAACTATAATTAAAGCTATTTTTGTAGCTTTATTTATCGAAATGCTAGTCGCGCTAGTATTAATAGAAAGAAACGCGATTGACGCGCATTCGAGATTTAAAGCTATTTATAAAGCGTTTTTATATATATAAGATAACTTGATATTTATTCGAAATCTTTAATAATTAAAAAAATTTAGCTTTATAATATTAATAATATATTATATGTTTATTATATTATAAGGGAGTATAAGGTATATATATTTTACGCTACTATTATTAGGGTAAGCATCTTAAAGTTCTTTAAATAATCTATCGCGAGTAAGTAGTTGCATTTAAGTATTAATAAAGTTTAAATTATTATTAAATTTGTAATAATTAAAAAGCAAGGGACTAGTTATATTAATAATTGCATTTATAATAAACTATATAATATCCCTTATAACTATATTAACTTTAATTCTTTAATATAATATAATATAATATATAAAACGTTATTTGCTTACTTTAGTAATATAATAATAAGATATTCTTATAAAGTTACTTTAAGAAAGGTTAATAATAGGGTTAAGACTCGGAATAACTATTAAGTTTAAGCTATTTAAGTTATAATATAATAAAGGATAAAATTCAAGTATTCTATATAAAGAAGGCATATATATACAAACGTTTATAAGTATATAAAGAAGACTATATTAGTATTAGCGTAATATTTTAAGATTAAGTATTAATTTAACTAAAAGCCTCTCTTTTTCTAGATCGAGAATAGTTAAAATACGCTTTTTATAATAATATTATTTTTATTACTTTGCAAATAATAAAGGCTTTATTTATAATAATATTAAAAAACACATTTAATAAGAAATACTACTTTTTCTTTAGCGCATTAGCTATTATTTACTAGTAGCTATTTATGTTAAAAGGTTACTATCCTCTTAAATTATCCTTTAAACTATCTTTTAAACTATCCTTTAAACTATCCTCTTAAGCTACCCTCCTCTTAAGCTATCCTCTTAAGCTATCCTCCTTTTAAGCTACCCTCCTCTTAAGCTATCCTCCTTTTAAGCTATCCTCCTCTTAAGCTATCCTCCTCTTAAGCTATCCTCTTCTTAAGCTATCCTCTTCTTAAGCTATCTTCTTTTTAAGCTATCTTCTTTTTAAGCTATCTTCCTCTTAAGCTATCTTCTTCTTAATTTGTCCTCCTCTTAAGCTGCCCTTTAAGCTATCCTCCTCCCGAGCTATCCTCCTCTTAAGCTATCCTCCTCTTAAACTATCCTTTTAAGTGTCTTCTTAAATTATCTTTCTTGCCTTTTAAAGACTTTTAATAATAAATTTTAATATATTATTTGTTAGCATTTGTTAAAGTTTAGCCAAGTTGCTTAATAACTTCTTAATAGAAGTTATACCTTATAAAATTAGGCATTTTATAACAATTAAAAAGCTTAATATACTTACTTAATAGCTCTCTTATAAACTAAAGCTTCTTTATTACAAGTTTCTTTCCTTTTAATTAAATAACTATATATAACTACTTTACCTTTACTACTTGCAATAGTTATAAGCCCGGTCGACGTGTTATTTGCGCACTTTTATTAATAATAATATAAGCATAATAGTACTTTTACAATTAATTTTTACTATTAACTTTACCGAAAGAATATATAATATTCTTTATTCTTATAATCCCTTTTAATAATAGCATCTTTCCCTTTAATCTCCGATATATGCCTTGCCGATAAAAAGAGCTTCTTTAAGTAATATGCTAAGCTTATAATTAACTTTATATCTTATAATATGTAGCACTTAGCTAACCTCGACGCTTTTAACACTTTATACTTACTCTTTGCCGAGCTATTTTACTATTAATAATTAATTAAATAACCGAGCAATTAAACGTTAAACGAAATACCCCTTTAATAGTATAAGATATAAATAAGAGGCTAAAAGGGAAGTAAAGAAGGGAGTATAGCTATAAGCCCTTTAACCGGCTAAATTTGAGGATATTAAAGAGGAATACTCGTTTTAGCTCGAGGAATATGCTATTAAGCAAAGGAATTAGTTTATTTAAAGCTTTTTATACTAAAATATCTAAAATTAAGTATATTATATAATAAAGTTTACTTTACTTATATTATATTTTAAGTTGCTTATTACTTAAAAACGACTCTCCCTTTAAAATATCGTATAAGCTTTGCGCAATTAATTTTAGCCCTCGAAAGATAATACTCGAGATTAAGTAAAGGAAGATTATTAGAGAATACTCGAGCGTAGCAAATTTAGCTCGATTAATCTTATAATTTAGTTATAAAGAAATATTAATAAAACCTTTTTATAATATTAAATAAAATAATTTCTTATTATAATATAAATTTCTTAAGCAATAAAATTAAGCGTAAAGTTAGCTAAAATAAGTTAGCAAATTTATATATATATTCTATTAACTATAATAAGATTAAATAGTTAAAATTTAAACTATTTTATAATAAATATTATAATATCGGCTAGCAAGTGCTTTCTTTTATTGAGATTCGATAATAAATTGCAATTTAAGGCTTTGCTAAGTTTTTAGATTTGTTAATTATAAAATAAAGCAAAATTTTGCTTTAAATTTAATTAATCTTTAAAAGTATCCTTTAAAAACCTTTATTAATAATATATTTAACTTGCTACGATTAGTACTCGTGTTTACTTTATATATTATTTTTAGGAGCTATAAGTAGACTAGCTTCTTTTAAATTATAAAGCAAATCCTCGAAAACTTTTTAAAGTAGCAAGAAGCAAAGTAATAAGCGATATTAATAGCGTTTTATACTAATAAGTTAATTAAATCGCTTATAGTTAATAAAGAAGACTTTTTGCGCTATAAAGCCGAGGCGCTCGAGTTGCTTAAAGATTAGTAACAAAAATTGCGAGTTATATTTTATATAAAGAAATACTTTTAAAAGAAAAGGAAGCCGATTAATTAAGCTATATATAAGGAGTTAAAACTAAAGTTACAAATGTATAACTTAAACTAAATACTTTCGATTAAAAGCTTCTTATATTTAAGGTTAAATTAAACTAGTTTAAGAGGATAGTTTAAGAGGAGGGCAATTTGAGAAGAGGATAGTTTTAGAGGACAAATTTAAAGGATAATTTTAAAAGATAATTTAAAGGGCAATTTAAGAGGGCAATTTAAGAAGGCAGTTTAAGAGGGCAGTTTCGGAGGGCAATTTGGGAGGGTAATTTCGGAGGACAATTTCGGAGGATAGTTTAAGAGGATAATTTAAGAGGATAATTTAAAAGGATAATTTAAGAGGATAGTTTAGACTTTAAAATTATTCCCCGAAACTATTTACTATAATAGCTACTTAAAACACTTTACTTCCCGAAACTTTTTAAGCGTAAAATAGTAATAATGTAATCTTTTACTTTTATATTAATAACGGCCTCCTTTAAGCATATATTAATAATAGTATTATTAGTAAGCTCCTCCTTTATTATAATACTTTATCCCGTATATATTATAGCATATATCCTTTTAACTTGCAATTTTATAACTAACTTCGATTTATTAACCTTATACTTATATAAGATAAGCTAAGGGCAAATTTATTATAAGGAGTATTAAAAGGTTTTAAAAAGCTTAAGTAGCTTTATAAGGCATAAGTATAAACAGCTAACTAAAGTCTATAAGCTTAAGGCGCAATAGCAAGACACGCGCTATAAAGAAAGAGAATACTATTTATAGTTAAAGCTATTAATATAGCAAAGAAATAACATTTAATAATCGAATATAATTATTTATAAAAATTATATTTTAATAGACTTTAATAAGGGGGAATTTCTTAGATTTTTAGCTTATAATATTAGAAGGTAAAGCGGAAAGTATATTTATTAGCCCTTTATCTTTTATATTTCTTTATATAATCCTTATAAACTTGCAAATAATAGCCTTTAATAATACTTTTAAAAAACTTTACTATAAATGAGCTTATCGATAATATATTAAAAGTAAACTTATAAGACAAATACGCTTAAGATATAATACGCGTTAAGTATATTATAATTAAAATATCGGGAACTTTTAGCGCAACTCGGCTTATATAATTTAAAGAAGAAGGGGAAAGCAAATGCTTTATTAGGTAAATTATTACGTTAAACGAGATTAAGCTTAAAGAAACGCTAATAGCTATTTTGCAAATAAATAAAGAGAACCCTTAATAGCCCTTTATATTTAAGCATAATTAAAGCTTAGCATTTTAGTTTTTAAAGGCCTAATGCAATAAGCAAAGTATTAAAGAGTTTTTTAAGGACTCGGAGTTTATAATAATAACGCAAGAACAACTAAAAGCAATTAAAATATATAATAATTTAATATAAGCTATATATATTATATTATATAGCATTTTAAATAGCAATTAATAGTATTAGCAAACGTTTATTATATAAAACTAAGTTAAAGGGGCAAAAGCACAAATATATATTATAATATTTTGTTTAATTTAAGCTTATTTAAAGTTCCTTTTAAAGTATTAGCCCTTTGCGTTTAAACTTATATAAGCTTTAATAAAGAAGTATTATAATAGTTAAAAGACGAGAGTATATAATAAAATATATATAGCAAATTAGTAATAAGAGAAATAGTTTAAGCTACTTTTAAGCGCAATAATTATACTTGTATTCTTTTTTATTAACAAAATGCTAATAACACAATTATAGGGTAATTAGTCGGCTTAGCTTATTTATATAACTATTAGCAACTTTAAGAGAAGCGCTTATTAAAAGCAAATATCGCTAGCTAGTCTTTTAATTAGTTTCTTGCTAATCTCGAAGAAAGTTACTAAGTCTTTTAACTAAGATATAGCATATAAAATTAAGTTTAATCTTTATTACTAATATATAAATATATTTTTTAACGTTTATAATATCCTTTAAAAGAATAAAATGCTAGCTAATAAGATATTTAGCTTTAAAAAACCTTACAAGAACCGGCTAGCTAATTTCTTGCGCTAACGGCTACGTATAGTACTATTATCTTATTATTTCGAATATGCTTTATAATTATAGAGAGGTAACTTTTATAATAGGAATTAAGAAGAATAAGTAATGCAATATATATTAAATACTATTAAAGGAACTTTAAGACCTCTTAATATAATAGCTACTAAAAACGCATAAATAAATGCATTATTAAATATAGACGCAAAGTAATAAAAAAGTTAACCCGATTAATTAAGACTAAGTATATTAAATAAAATGCTTTGCTTAAAGTTATTTGTTTATAAACATTTACAAAGCAATATTTATTAATATGCTATATTAACTTTAAAAGGGCGTCTTTAAGGACCTTATTAATTAAATCTAGTTTCTTATATAAGATTTATTTCTTAGTTAGCAAGTTATTAAAGCAAAGAAGAAGAAAGATTGCATATATAATAAATCTTTTAGCGCTATATAGCTCGATGCCCGGTTTACTATTATACCTTTATACCTTAGCTTAAAACATTTTAATTATTTTAATTATATTTAGCAATAAACAAGTAATAAAAAGCAAGCCCTAATATAAATTCTTATTCTTATAATTGCTTTACTCTTTTATTATAAGGCACTATCTGCATTAGCGTATACTCGAGCCTTAATCGACTTAATTTAGTAGTATAATACCGAATATATAATAATATTACTTTACGCTATATATCTTAAGCTCCTTTTCGTATTAATAATATTAAAGAGGCATTTGCTAAATATTAACCGACAAATAGCAATAATAAGGCTTATTAAAATTACTTTAAATTTTACGCTTTAAAGTATTATATCGATTTTATTAAAAAGTATAATATATTAAACGGATTTGATACTAAGTATATAAAGATAAATTATATATATCGGGTTAAAGACTTTTAGGATTATATTAACAAGAACACAAATTACTTTAACTAAATTGTATTATAAAATACCCGAGATATTAATTATATAATAATAAAGGACTATTTATTACACTTTAGCATATCTTTGCAAAAAGGAGCTAAGATTAAAGCGCAAGTATCTTTTATATTAAAAACCTTATTTAAAGTGCAAATATTTAGCTATAAGAGTTTGCTTTAAAATATTTAGTTTAAATTACATTTACTTCGGCTTAATTGTAAAATTATAACTACTACTCGCAAGGCTATAAGAGCAACTAGCCTTATTAGCTTTATTAAAGCTTTAGCTATATTTGTTAAAGCGTGCTAAGTAAAGCTAGCAAGTAAATATATTAAAGATAATCCTAATAATTTATATAAAGTAGACTTTACTTAAATATATAATTACCTAATATAGTTTTATTTTAATATAAGATGCTAAAAGCGTATTAGCAAGGACGAAAGGGATAGTAAAGCTAAAGAGCTAAAGTTTTTAAGATATTTACTAAGTTAAAAGGGGAAAAGACTATATAATAATTTCTATTAGGTTTAAGAGCACCCCCTTATTGCCCCTAATATACTTGTTAATGCGCTAATATTAAAGCAATTAATAAGGCTAAGACTTAAATAGCTACAAGCTTACCCTTTAAATAGTTAACTAGTCGGGCAAATACGCGCCTTAGTTACAGTAATAAATATAAGCTATTAAGTCGAATCTCCTCGAGAGTTACACCTTATATATTGCATAGCTTTAATTAATGTTTACTTATTAAAAAATATAAGTATACTTGACCTAGTATATAGGATAATAAAAGTATTTAAAGCTCGAGTGCTTATTGCTAAAAGCCTTTAAATCTTAAAAGGATAGCGATTTTATTTACTTTTATTAATGCTTAAAAGTGCATATATTATATTATTATTATTTAAGGCTAAAGCCCGGGCATTAGATATGTTTTATATTAATAACTATATTAATTAAGATTAGTACTAAGTGTTATATAAAGATAATTAGGAAGAGAAAGGGTATTAAAGAGCTAAAAAGATTAAAAAGCAATATAATCTTGCTAAGTAAAAGGCTAAAAAGGGAAAGGGTCTTAAGGAGTAAATGTAAATAAACTATTTATATAAAATATAAAACTATTATTGAAAATGTCTTTAGATTATAAAAATATAGCAAGTAAAACTATCCCTAAAAACGACTTTAAAATGCTACTATTAAAATTGCCCTTAAAAATGTCTTGCTAGCAAAAATAACTTAAGGAAATGTCTTTAAAATAATATAGCTAAAGTTAATAGACTTAGTAGTTTTTTTATTATATTAACTTATAATAGGATTTTCTCGTCGCAAGTATAAAGTACCTTGTTTTACTTGCTAAAGAATTAGCTAATACTTCTTGTCTTAAATTAACCTCTTAAACTAGCCTCTTAAACTGGCCTCTTAAATTGGCCTTTTAAACTGGCCTCTTAAATTGTCCTCGAAATTAGCCTCTTAAACTATCCTCGAAACTGGCTTCCGAAACTGGCCTCCGAAACTGGCCTCTTAAACTAGCCTCCGAAACTGGCCTCCGAAACTAGCCTCCGAAATTGGCCTCTTAAATTGACCTCCGAAATTGACCTCCCAAACTAGCCTCCTAAACTGTCCTCGAAACTGGCCTCCGAAACTGGCCTCCGAAACTGGCCTCCTAAATTGACCTCCGAAACTAACCTCCTAAACCGGCCTCTTAAACTAGCCTCTTTAATTGGCCTCTTAAACTAACCTCCGAAACTAACTTGGCATATAACGACTTAACACTTCCACGTGGTGCAAGCTAAGAACTTGCATCTCTCTTTAAGAGTCTATAAAGCTAAGATTAAGTCTCGAATCGGCAATATTATACGAAGAGGTTTTCTTTTATCGACCTTATAATTTTATTATATCCTATTACTATATCGCTATTGCGCGTCGCACGCTTGAATATATATATATAAAAGGCAATGGGGACGCGTTTAGTAAAGCCGAAGGGAGGATAATTTTGCGCCCGAGGATGCTTAAGGTATAGCAGGGAAAAGAGAGAGGGAAGGGTAGGAGGGAGGAGGAGGAAGGAAAGGAGGTCGATATTACGCCTTCGTACGCGCTTATTATAATTTTAAGCTTATTTTGTCGATTTTGTTATATAAATAATTTATATGATTTTTTTATTA
>Ga0302221_10001165_pt1 | contig 17316 bp, 3 predicted proteins | sample II_Palsa_E2_1_FD_193517 | JGI IMG/M metagenome (GOLD analysis project Ga0302221, IMG submission 193517) | Peat permafrost microbial communities from Stordalen Mire near Abisko, Sweden - II_Palsa_E2_1 | ecosystem: Environmental > Terrestrial > Soil > Palsa > Peat permafrost | place: Sweden... | reverse complement strand
CCTATCTTCTCGCAGTAGAACGCCGCGCGTAGATTTGACATGTGTTCCCATTATGTTAGTGCAAATGCTGCGCCGCCAGTAATCGCGTCTGGATCGTCGAGTCAGGACTTGTCTATTATGCAATCCCTAGCCTTCCTCGGCTTTACTGAAGGTTAAGAAATAGGTCTGTGATCGGTCCAATCCTGCTTGAAATTCAATCCACTATACTAATCCCGTCAAGCTTGCGGCCTTCTTCGCATAGCTAAGCCCAAATAACCTTCCCTTTACAGAAGTGAAACTCCGCGGCATAAGTTATACCATATCTATTTTAATAGCGGTATAGTCCTGCCAAAGGGTCCTTAGAATAGCCCTCAATTACCAGATCTATCCCTCTAATATACAACGGCCGCGGATCGAGCTCCTTTTGAGGTTCATACGATCTGCGTCCGTCCAACCGTCTACGTTAGCCGGCCTACACATGACCTAATTCTCTTACCGCCACTGCTAGCGTCTTGTATTCGGTCTATATAACTCTTACCAGAAGCTTTAATAATGCTATTATTATGCAAATTATCTTTTACCATAATTATAATTAACAGGAATTAGTCTTTCTTATTACAAACCAACCCAGATTAAGGCAAACAGTATATATTATTATCTTTACGGCGCTAGGGAGCTCACCAAGGTCCTTTCCCTTAACACATAATCTTATAATATAACTAAGCAAAAGCCAATCGCATTATTACAAGGCATTTCTTTAATTAATTAAGTTATAATACGCAAAGGCACTATTAAGGCAAGTTGGCACTATTATCGTCAATGGCGAGGCACTATTATAAAGGTTATAATTGTGCAATAGCAACGCGGGAGCTAAGCTAGTGTTTTTGCTTATATCTTAACCAATCTAGCTAACTCTAAAGGAAGGGTTGCCTTTCGCAAACACTCGAGAGCATCGAATCCAGAGTAGGAGATCGGGGATTTAGGCTTTGAACCGGCTAAGACTATAGTTCTTAAGTATAGCAAGGGCGGTAGAGGGGTTATTTGCGGCGGCGGGTTTACGCAAGTAGGGGTCGGCGGTATATAACAAGACCAAATAGTCGAGGGAAGGGGTGTTAAGAAAGGATTAAAGTGCTACGCATTCATGGTGATCTTTTGTGGGAGATGTAAAAGTTGTTGTTCTCTAAAGCTATGAACGCAAGCTAAGTGCCGCGTAAGCGAGCATGTGACTTATAAGCGAGTATGCATGATATTGTAGCAAACTCCCCCCTATTGAGCAAGCTTAACGCCCTCGTTAAAATGCGCCTTATAAACTATATGCTTATAAACCATGTGTGCCTTTTCCTTAGCTCCGAAACAAAATAAAACGCGTCTTGTAAAATATGTTCCGCCCTATAAAAGCAAAGTGAAAATGCAAAGAAAAAACGCCTTTAAGGCAACTTTTGCTTCTTTACTCTTAACGTCTTTAATTTATATAATCCTTATTACTATAACCCTCCTTATTAAGCTATAAGTTAATAAACAAGACACTAATAAGTGGATTGTCGTTGTCGTATTCCTCGTCTTTGTCGTCTTTTAGCATTGCCCTCTATTATTTAAGCTTAAGCTCGGGCTTTAACTTAAGTTTTGCCTTTAACTTCTTCTAATTCTTCTTTAAACTTGTTTAAATCTTCTACTTAGCTTTAGTCTAAGTTCGGGGCTTAGTTTCGGGTTTTGCGGTTTAATAGCTATTAAAATCAAAATTCTAAGCGTCTCCCTTATAAGATAGAAGACTTGCTAATTGTTTATATTCCTTGTCTTATTCGATTTTCGTAGCTAGTAATTCGCTAAAAACCTTTAAATGTTAAACGGGCTTTAGTTTTATAAAAAGAAATTATAAAGCCCGCTTTTGCGCTTTATTTGCTAAATTGCTATGTTTTTTGTAAAAATCCTTTGCATTTATAAGAAGTAAGCTTTTTAAAGGTTAAGGTAATAAGTTATAAAAGTTAATTATAAATAAACTCGAAGCAAGGAATTATTTTACGCAAGTAATGTCCTTAAATCTTGCACTTAGCTTTATGCGTTTTATAATAGAATCTTTAGCTTAAGAAGAACTAGCACATTTCTTGCTCTCCTTTTAATTTTCCTTGCTATTTAAATTGCCCTCGAAATCCGATATAATAAAGTTAATAAGGAGGCTTGCTAAGTCCTTTAACTTCTTTTAATAGTTTGTAATTGCTTTGTCGAGAAAAATTATAAATCAATTTAAGGCTTAAACTTTATTCTCGGCTATTATATTCTTAAAGACTTTAGCTAGCTTTAATATATTAGTTGTCGTTCTTTCGATTGCAATCTTAAGCTTATTAATTCTTTAATATATAACTATTCTCTTATCTTTATTTAAGATTATATTTTTATAGCATAAAGACTTCTTAAACTAAAAAGCTTTTTTAAACTCGATAAATATCTTTATAACTCGTTTACAAAGTGCCTCGTTTTTTGCTTAATATAACTTTTGCAATTTTCGCAATAGCATATTTAAACTTATCTCTTTATCCGACGCATCGTTTGCAGATTCTTTTAAGTTTTAAGCACCCTTAAATTTAGGCTTCTTAGTAGCTTCAAGTTTAAGTTAAAGTAATTTGTCGATTTATTTCTTATACTTCGAGTGTCGGTATACAATTTCTAGTAAGTAAACTCCTTCGACATTTGCATAATCCGGGTAAAATCCCCTTATAACCTTATTCTTAATAATTATTAATTTATTATTTAAGTCTAAAAAAGGTTATCTTTTATTTTAATAAATTATAACAAATTTGCCTTTTAATCCTTATATTGCGACATATTTAAAAGCATTAATATAAGTTACTAATCGCAAATGCATTGCTATTACTTTAATTCTTGCAATAATATTACTAAATCGGCAATTTGCGCCCTTTTTAATAAGTTCCTTGTCGTATTTGCCTTTTATATTCTTTTCGAATATCAATTTTTAATTAATATTCTCGGGATTTAAATTATAAACTTAGTCGAGTGTCTTTATTTATTGCAAATTTATTTGCTTTTTCTTTTTAGTCCTAGTTTAAAGCATTAAGCGCTTGCACTCGGGCTTAATACGCGCGGCCTCTTGCTCCTTATTTGCCTTTATAGTCTTTAATGCTAAAGGTAATAACTATTTACGCTAAAGTTTTAAACCTTTAAAAGCATTAAAGATAAACTTATTTATATAAATATAAATGTAAATATAAAAGTAAACTTGCTTATAAAGAAGCGAGACGTTTCGATTATAAAATAAAAAGTCGTTTAAGAAACGGAAGCAAATGCAAATGCGATTATAAATACGATTATAAACAAGTTATAACATTATTATAATATTATTAAATTTAATAAAACCGATAATATTAATAAAGTTAAAGCTTAAGATATTTAGCAAAGGAAGCGATTTATGCAATAAGACTAGTGTAGCGCTAAAAATATAATTATAATTATAAGGAATATAGCCTAAAACCCGTTATATACATTTAAAAGGACTTCCTCGGGTGTCCTTTGCCTCTAAAAACGTTTTTTAAAGTCTTTTATAAGGTTTTTTGCTTTGCTTCGAAATTTGCGACTGCCTCTTTTGCATTTTGCAGTTTTGCTATAAAGAACTAGTAATCTTCTTTAAGTTTATACCCTTTTTATTATATAAGATATTTAACTAGCTTTATAAGTGTTATCTTCTTATTTATAATCTTTTCGATTTCTTAAAACTTCTTATACTTAGTATCTCCTTTAATATAAATATAATTTAGATAATCGAGTCTTAGTTAATTATAAGGATTTTTGCCTTTTAGTGCTAGCTTTAAGTATATAATAAAAAAAACGTTATAAATTCTTTAGTGCTTTAAAATGTTTAATTAATATGCAAGCTTGCTACATTATTAAACAATTTAAAAGGGCCTTATATGCTATTTTAATAGCTTTTTGCTCTTTATAGCAAATAGCTTATATCTTTTATAAAGTCGAATGTAAACCTTATTACTTACTTTAAGGAATAAAGGCTTCTTTGACTTGTTATATTAATACTTCGCTAATATTATTCTTATAGCAATTGCATCGGAAACTTAGATTTTATAATCTAAAATCTTTATAGTCTTTTTTGTAGTTTTCGCACTTAATAAATCTATAATATTATTAACTATAAACTTGTATAAAGCCTCGTTTAAAGCTTTTCCGATTATTAGGGAAAGCGTGTTATTTAATGCGAATTATATAAATAGCAAATATTATAGCTAGTCCCTCTTATCTTTTAAGTAAAAGAAGTAAAACCGGAATATAATTTTTACTTTTTAGTTTATACTTTCCGACTAGCTATCTATTTAAGGATAATATGCTATAAAGTACAAAAGCTTAATACTAAGCTCTTAAAAGATTCTTATTTAAAGTTCTAATAAAAACTTCTTATCTTTATTAGAAATAATTGCCTTCGGAATTCCTTAATCTAATTTTAAGAGCTTTCGGATTAAAACTTTAGCTTAATCTCTTGCTTTTTAAGTAGTTTTTCTTAGAATTAGGCAATATTTCTTGTTAACCTTCTTTGTCACTAATAGCAAATAATCAAATTCTTTATAAGAGCTTAATAAAGCAAGAATAAAGTTTAAAGTAATTATATAAAATAATATTAATAATTCTTTAATTAGTTATATTAATTTATATAAGTAATAGCGTTTTATTTAAAAGATTACACATTAAAGATAGTGTTTAATCTAGTTAGTAACGTGTTTTGTTAAGTTTTATATAAAGAAGCTATTATTAATTATTCGAGTTATCTTTGCCTTGCCCGGGTATAAGTTTCCTTTATATATTATATTTAAGGCCTCTTTAATATAATTCGGTAAAATATAAAGTTGTCTAAGAAGTTTGTCTTATATATATTAGTAAATTAAACTACTTATAATCTTAAATAATAGTATTACTTTATTATCTTTTAAAGTATTGTTTTCCTCGATTTGCTTTTAAATGCGTTTTTATTTTAAGTCCGATTTATATCTTTAAATAAATTTCTTTTTAAAATCGGGCGCAATTTTAATAAGAGTAATAGCAAAGGCATAATATTTATTAAACTTGTTATATACTTTATTGCATGCTATTTTATCTATAAAAGCATTACAAGTAAAAAGCGCATTAAGCTTTCCTTTAATTAAAGATATCCTTACTTTATTATTTATAGCTTCTAGTTTAAAGTTATCGACTATCGGCAACTTAAATAAGGCATTTAGCACAAAGTTTGCCTTATTTAGCTTATGTCGAATAAGCAATAAGAATTTAAAGAGGTATTTTTTAGCGCAAATTAAATATAAATTTAGCTTATTTATAAATACTATAATTATTAAGTTCGACTTCTTTAAAATGCTTACAAGTAACGCGTAATTTATAAAAATTATAATAAGTAGCACCTTATTCGATTTGATTAAATGCTAAAGCTTTTATATAACTTATATTAAATTAGCTATTTCTAGTTTAGTCGGCTAATAGCGTGTTTTAGTATCCTTTAAAGCCTTAAATAAGAATATAATTAGTTTTACTTTTATTTTTAGTAAATATAATAACTTATTAATAGAATCTTATAATAAATCTCCCTTAATATAATATATTATTGCGCTAATGCTTCTCTTTTTAGATGTATTTATATCGCAAAAGAGAAAACGTTTTAAGTTCTTATAAATAAGTATTATATTTGCAGTTAAAGCTTTTTAAAGTGCTATAAAAGACGCATGCTTTAAACTTATTAAATACGCAAAAGCTTATTTAGCCGCAAATGTCTTTTATAAGTTTCTCTTTGCTAAAGCCCTCTTAAAAAGTTCGGTTTTGTAGTCTTGTAATAGCTATAAAATATAAGAGTAAAAGGGCACCTTATTTCTTAACTATTTAGCTATATTTAAGTATATTTCTAAATCCTTTGCTATTTTTAAAAATAATAACTTCTTAATTGTAGCTAGCTTTTCTTTTATAATTAATAAGCTAAAGGAATTTACATAATATCTTAAAATTGTGGCCGACAAGTAACCGATAAAGCATTTCTTACTTGTAATTATAATATTATACTCGACTAAACGGGAAAACGTTTATTGCAAATAAGTTATATATTCTTCGAATATATAACTTGCAATTATAATATTATTAATATATGCCTTTAAGAAGTATAAATTGTTAAAAATAATGTCTATTTATTATTAAATATATATTAGCGTATTCCGGAAACTTATTAGTATATACCGGAAAGTATATTATCCTTTATAAGAAATTATTATTAAATACTTTTAGCTCTCCGAGTAAGTATATTATTAGTAAAAGAAGCTTATAGCATTAATGACTATAATATATTTGTAACTTATAATCTTTTGCAAGATATCTTCTTATAATAGCATTAAGTACACGTCTAAAATTATTATATTATTTAATTTTTATACGTTAATAACTACTTAGCCGACTAGTTCTTTTTAACTAAGGACGTGTTTATATACTACAAAGATAAAGTATAAAAATAGAGTTAGTTGTGTCGTATAATATAATCGGTTTTGCGATTTTAAGCTACTAAACGTCTTATCGATAACCTTTTAATCCCGCAAACCGACCTTATATACCTTTGCCTTCTTAAAGATTTTATTAACCTAATTTAGCCGCAAGTTAATCTTTATCTATTTATCCTTTAATAAATAAATAAAACCCTTATTTTTAAATAAGGTATTAAAGAACTTATTTAAAAAGTCCACAAACGCTTAAATAGTAAAAGGGTCCTTATAAATAATAACGCTAATATAGTGTTTAAATTTTAGCAGTCTTGCCTTGTCGCTATAATCCGTCGGGATTTATAATAAAGAAATTTTTAGCATTTGTGTAACTAGCTTAATAATATTTGCATTTAAGATTAGAAATCCGTTATTATAGTCGATATTTATCAAGTTTTTAAAGCAAAAGTTTTGTAGTAAGAGAACTAGCTTATTTGAGTTATTCTTAGCTAATACTAATTTTATATCCTTATTTGCTAGCTATATAAATAAGGTAACTAGGGTATTATCCGGCTCGAATAATAAATCTTTGTCTTTAGCTATTATTATATAATAAATTAAAATTGCTATAAATATAAACGGCAAGATAGTAATTCTTGCTATAATATATATTAAAGATTTTGCAATTCCTTTTTTCGGAGTAGCTTTAAGCTTAATATCGATTTTGCAACTTCTAATATAGCTTGTCTTTTTAAAGATTATAATATCTACCTTCTTAGGAACTAGAATATCTATGCTAATAAGAAGCTTTATTATAAAGTTATTTATTAAGTAAGCTTTATAAGAGATCTTAGCAAGTATATCCTTTCTATTCTTAAAGTTAATATTAAAGAAATATATTATTAAAATAATATACTCTTAAAAGTGGACCTTTCTTGTTTTAATTCCTTATATAAGTAAAAGCTTTGCTATTATACAAATCGGCAATTTAGGCTTATTAGCTTATAGCTACTTCTTATTAATAAGTATAACTAAATAACTTGTATTTATACAAACTTTATAATAGATGTCATTTAGTAAAAACTTTATTTTAGCTATAATATAATGCTAGTTATAAAAGCTATAGCCTATTTTAATATTTAGCTTCGCGTTTGCCGATAACTCTATAATTAAGAGGGCATAAAACGCTAAAGCAATAATATATAGCTTTTAAGCAATATAAATGTCCTATATAAATTCTTATTTAATATCGGATTCGACTATTAGTTAAAGACTCTTATTTTTGACGCTAAGCTTTATAGTTTATTTGCAATTGTCTTTGCAAATATGTTTATAAAGTTAGTTATTGCTAAAGAAAGTCTCCTTATAACGCTTGTATATAATCTCTTTTTTAGTAGCTTTTTAATTACTTAAAGCAAAGTTTATTATATTAAAGTTACTAATAAGCTTATCTTTAAAGTATTCTTTATTATAATTATATGCGTATTCTTACTTGTAATCTTCTTTGCTAAAATGCGCAAGTAGCTCTTCTAATTTGCTATAAAATAAGTTACTATTTTCTTGCTTTTAAGGTTTATTTATCGATTCTTTACTAAAGTATACCCGTTATTAGTGTAAGAAATAACGTTAATTCCGGTTTTAACTCTTAAAAAAGCTTTATTAATTCCGCAAAACGAAGCTATTTTTGCTAGTAATTTGTAATTGCTATCGTAGAAGAGGGAAGTTCTTTGCAAGTTATTAAGTTATACTTTATAAGCAATTAGTATTATTTTGTAGCACTAGTAATCTTCCTTGTTTATTTCCTTTGCGAAATTCCTTATAACTACTAGAGTTACTACAATTGCAAAAACCCTAATATAATAGCTAAAAACGCAACTAAAACTAACTCTAGAACTAATTCTAAAAAGAATTTTAAAGCTAATATTAATTTATAAACTAATATAGACAAGGGCTATAACGCAAAGAGCCGCGTCTAGCTTCTTGCTTACCTTTAAAACGCCGAGAGTTTATATTTGCTCGTTTTACTATATTCTCGAATAAAGTAGCCCTTAAATTTACTTCTTTAAGATATTTTCGCTTTAACATGTCCGGAGTAAGTATAAGGCAATATGCTTATATAGAAATATTTAAAGTATTATACGCTACTATTAGCTAAAGAAAGTTTAAACCCATCTTAGCCACTTATGCGTAATAAAATATAATTTACGCAAAATTGCATATTATAGGGGGGCGGACCTCAGCCAAAAGAAAACCTTACAAGAACGATACTAGGAAAACAAGCAATAAAGCAAGAAGCAAACGCATATGTAAATATAAAGCAATAGTAAAACGCAAACAAGTAACGGATAAACAATTATTAAATGTAAAAGTAATCGATTAAAAGTATGCAAGTAATATAAAGTAATAATAATAATATATACAAGAATAAATTATTATATATGTATATGTAAGTTAATGTGCAAAAACCTAAAATATATATCCCTTTTATAGTCACGTGTAATGCTAGCCGAACCCTTTAAAATATATAAAAATCGACTTTTAGCAGTTTACCCCGCTATACTCGTCTCTCTTAGAGAAGGTGCTTATCCCGAGTATAAAAGCTTTAAAAGTCCTCCTTATAACTGCCAAAAAATTACTATATGCTCCTTGATTTGCGTAGATAAGAGCTTATTACGTCTGCGAACTATAGCAAGTCTTACTTATATAACTTGTATACTCCGATACTTGCTAACAAATAACTTATACTTTTACTTTATTCTAAAACCGACTAATTGTATAAAGAACTTTGTTAATTATTATATAAAGACTCCGGTTTTGCATATGCGTATTCGATCTAATTAAAGGTAGACTAATAAGGAGTAGAATTTGAGGTTAAGTGAGTCTTATTTTGCCGGATAAGAAGTGAAGATAGCAAATTGTATAGCAAAAGAGCTCTTGCGCGAAGTAAAGTGTTAATTCTCGATTTTTCTAGTATCTCTTTTATAAAATCGGGAGTAAAGTGTGTTTTTGTCGGAATACCGGATAAGCTAATATAGCTAAAGATAGAGTAATCGAGTAATATTCGGTGAAATTGTAAGGAGCTAAATAATAAGATTTATTTAAATAATCGAAGTAATTAAATAATAAAAGAAAGTAATTATTTGGTGTAAAAGGGTCGTATTTGCAAATAAAATTATAAGGTTTTTATAAAAGATTCGAGGTAATATTGCGTAATATAAAAGTAATATGCAAGTTATAAGTTTATAAGCGTAAGCGTAAGTTTATATAGGGTTTTCGGCGTAAAAGGTAAATATTTGCTCCTTTAAAAATCGACTAATTTGCAAATTAATACAAGATTCCGAATATAAGCTTTTAATAATATAAAATTAAGGATAAAATTAAGGAAAAGAGGACTTTTCTTTAAAGTAAAAGTCTAAAAAATAAAAGTAAGTGCTATATATAAGGGAATATATATCCTAGGAACTTTAAGTAAATTAAGAAATAAATTAAGAATTTAAAGATAAAAAAAACGCAATAAAGAGAGTATAAGCTAGTCTTATCCCTTTTAAAGAAGGTGCTTGTCCCGAGTACAAGTAAAAAAGCAATATTAAGTTAAAAGTAAAAGAAATTACAAGTAAAAACTAAAGTAAAAGGAATATAAGTACAAGTATAAGGATAAAATAAACTTCTCGTATAATAAAAGAAATAGTAGAAAAAGCTTAAAAAATGATTAAGTATAAAAGTATCACGTGTACTAATAAATGAAAAAATAGCTAAGAAAAACAAGGAACAAATGCTAAGTCTTCCTTTATACTCCTTCTTTACTAGCTAACTAGTCTAATTTGCCTTGAAATAACTAGTATCGAATAAATTAATTAATGTAAAACCCCTAGTTATAGCCTAAAATGCAAATATTATAAAGTAAAGCGTATAATATTATAGCTCTTGTATGTTATATAACTTAGAATATCGTTTCTTTTAAATGCCTAATTCTTAAGGCTGCTCGGAGAGGGGCAATTTTCGATTTTGCCTCTCCGGGGTCGGCTTAAAAAACAAGGTTTATATGCAAAATTAGGTTCCGGCTAATTAAGTTACGCGCGCATTTTGTATTATAATTTGTATTGCATTTTGCATTGTGATTTTGCATCGCATTTTATATTATAACACTTTATTACCTTAACTCCTTTACTTGCAAGTCGAATTCTAATTATATCGTGTTTTAAAGCTGCAAAAATCGAGGTTATTATACAAGTTTAAGTTGCTTTATAAGGTTAAATCGAATGCCGTTTTAAGTTTTAGGTAAAGGGGTCGATTTTTGTCCTAAAACTGCGGGCTATTTGCAATTTGTGCTCTTATATATAATCTTCTTTCGAGTTACGCTTTAAATTAATTATATTAACGCCGATTCTTTTGCAAAATAAAGGGTATTAATAGCTAATTCGGGTCCTATTTGCCTTTATATTAATTATAGCTACTTTTATAAATGCAACTAGTGTTAATAAGCTCTTGTATTAATGGATAATTGTTTAAATTTGTATAGTTGTAATTAGGATCGATTGCGCTATTCTTGTCTCTCTCGAAGTATGCAAGATAGTGTCGATTCGAGCTTTAAAATATTATATTAACTTAAATTATATGTCGAGGGCCTTAGTATATACAATTCTTTATATTTGCTAGTATAGCTTAGAATTTGTTAATAATTGTAATAATATAAGTATCAATTGCTTTTTGTAAGTCTTTTTAAGTAGTAATAAAACTAGATAGTTTTCGTATTTGTTAAGCTAGCTAGTCGATTTTAGGGTTCCTTTTTAATACTTTACTAGTTTTAGTATTATCGATCGAGGGTATTATGCTTTGCACAATTGCATTTAAGTGTCTTTGTCGGATTTAAGCGTATTTAGCGTTATTTGCGTTTCTTATTTCGTAATATAAGCTTGTTATTAATATAATTAGCTCGTTTTTTGTAAAGGTTATCGATTAAAGTGTAAGTTTATTATACTAGTAGTTAGCGGGGTTATTATGTTTTTTGTAAATTATACAAATTAAGGGGGGGGGGGTTGCTATTGCAATTTGTAACTTTATTATACCGGCTTATAAGGGCTAGCAAATGCTATACTTGATTCCGGGTTCGATCGAGTGTTTTTTATTAAAATAATAACATATTATTAATTAGTTCTTTAGTTGTTTACGCTATCTTGTCCACGCTTTACTGCTTTTAGCTATATATGCAGCTTCTTCTCCTTTCTCTTCCTTCTTACTTCTATATCCCTTTAAATGAAAACGCCACTTGCAACTGCTATCTCGTATTCTATATTGCTAGGACTATGCCGGGTTTCTTCTCGTATTCGGTATTGCTAGTATTAAGCTAAGTTTCTTTATATTGCTAGGACTAAGCTAAGTTTCTCTATATTGCCGGGACTAGGCCGGGTTTCTTCTTATATTCGGTATTACTAGTATTAAGCTAGGTTTTTTTATATTACTAGGACTAAGCTAAGTTTTTCTATATTGCCGGGACTAGGCCGGGTTTCTTCTCGTATTCGGTTTTTCTTACTAGGGGACTCTTAATCGATATTTTAGCTATTTAGACTTGTATTCTTATTATTTCGTTGCATTTTCGCCCTTTTTAAGTAAAACTCTAATAAAGCTATCCCTTAATTAAGCTAGTAAGGCCGCCTTGTGGCTATTTTAGCTCTATATTGGCGGGTTTAGTCGAAAATTAAATAAATATACGCGAAATAACTAGCTAAAACAAAACTAGCAAAAGTAGAATAGTTGGCTACTTAATAGAAAAGACACCCTAGTATATAACTCATTGCGCGAACCTCCGAGCTTTGCCTTGCAAGAACCTTGAGTATATACAATAAAAGCTTCCTTGGCTGCAAATCGAGTCCTCCTTGCATCGCTCACCAAAAACATATAAGGGGGGCAGACCTTAGCTAAAAGAAAACCCTACAAGAATGATACTAGGAAAACAAGCAATAAAGCAAGAAGCAAACGCATATGTAAATATAAAGCAATAGTAAAACGCAAACAAATAACGGATAAACAATTATTAAATGTAGAAGTAATTAATTAAAAGTATGCAAGTAATATAAAGTGATAATAATAATATGTATAAGAATGAATTATTATATGTGTGTGTGTAAGTTAATGTGCAAAAACCTGGAATATATATCCCTTTTGCAGTCACGTGCAATGCTAGCCGAACCCTCCAAAATGCATAGAAATCGACCTCTAGCGGTTCACCCCGCCACAATATGCTTTTATTATACTATAAATTAGAAATGCTAAACTTTATATTTTTAATATTTTTTATAGCATTATTAGCTAATTCTTTAAACCTCTTAATTAAGGCACTAAAGAGGCCTTTTAAAGATACGTTTGTTAGTAGTTTGCGTTTAAAGTCGGAAAGTTTATAAGTATATTAAGCAATTGCTTTGCTTTATAGCTATATAGTTTAGCTATCAAGTATAGCCTTATTTCCCTTCTTGCTTGCTAACTTGCAAAGCCGATTTGTAAAGGCATAAATGTTTATATATATAATAAGTTTTCTAATGCTTGTGATTTTTAAACTTGTAATTTTTGCGTCTTATAAGTTAAGATCGAAACGCCGACTTCCTCTATTTAAAGGTTATAAGGCTAGGGTTAAGCGGCAATAATAGGCTAGTTTTAGTTTTGTTGCTAGTTTTAGTTTTATTGCTAGTCTTATTATTATATCCGGCAAAAGATATTAGCAATTGCAATATAATCTTATTTATTTATTATAAGATATGCGTTTGCATTTTAATCTCCGTTATTTTAGTTTTAACTTTAGCTTAAGCTACTTTTACTTTTATAGCTAAAGCTACTTCCTTGTCCGTTGCTACTTATTCCGGTAATGCTTAAAGTAAACGCCGACAAGCTATTAGCACGAGATTAAGATTTAAGTCGGAAACTCGAGCTTTTAAGTTTTAATAGTATAAGATTAATGTTTACTAGTCTCTTAAATCTGCAAAGTATAGCTTTAAAGGTTGCCTTAATGTGTATCCACGTATCCGGAAAGAGCTTTTGCTAAGCAAGGGTTGCACTTTCCGATCGGGTACCCCTTTGCTATAAAGCTAAAGATGGCGGTCGATCGAGTTCTTTGCAAAGACGCTCGATTTAAGTAAGGGTTGTCGGCAAAATATAATTAGCATACTCGTGTCCTGTTTCGTAAAATGCCTTTAATTGCGTAGCAAGGTTTATAATATTTTCTAATATTTAAGGATTATAGCGTATAAATTAAGTTATAAGGAAAGAAAATTTTCGACGAAATCGAGTAATTTTTCGATGTTCTCGATAAAATTGTCGCGTAAGTTAATAGATTTAGTACGCGGAGTAATAAAATCGATAATGTGGCGTTGCAAAGGTGAATTGTAGTAAAGCTTGCAATTAACTTGGCTATTGCAAGGTTTTAACCGGGTGTGCCGGTGAACAGCGATCGAAAACTAGTATTTACGGATTGTAAACTAGTGCTTAAGGCTAGTCGCTGTCGTCTTAATGGATTCTGGGATCGACAACTGGTTTTGAGGTCATTGCTACTATAATGCTACGCATTTATAGTAATCTTTTGTGGGAGATGTAAAAGTTGTTGTTCTCTAAAGCTATAAACGCAAGCTAAGTGCCGCGTAAGCGAGCATGTGACTCATAAGCGAGTATGCATGATATCGTAGCATAAAGAGGAAGACAATTAGGCTAGGAGGGAGGGCGACTTTTATAGATATTAAAAGCAGCGGTTGGCCCGTGTATACACCTTGCTTAATGCAGCGGGCGCTAAACCTAAAGGGGCAAACACTGCACTTAAGATTACTTTACTATTAATATTTCTTATTTATATATTTATATTTGTAAAAGAGAAAGCCTCGTCTTAATTTCTTTATTTAATCTTTACTTAGCTACTAATATCTCTTATTTATATATTTATATTTATAATAAAAGAGGCCTCTTCTTAATTGTAATAAAAGCTTATAAGATTAGATAATAAACTATTATTACTTGCTATTTTAGCTTTCTTTAATAAAATATTACTAGCGTTATAAGATAAAAAAAAAGTGCTTTATATTATTAAAGCTATTTAATATACTTTTATTTAAAGTAATATACTTTAATTTATAGCTTTCCTTATATGCTTTGCTTTAAAGATATTAATCGCATATATAATATCCGAGTATAATACTTCGGGCATTATCCGAGAACCTTTCTTTTTATATCCTTATCTATCTTTTATTATAGCTTTATACTCTTTTAAATTCTTATTTAGTAATATATTAAGATATAATTTTATAATAATATTAGTTAACTTAATTAAGCTATAAAGTACCCGTTTATTAATAGGGGCATTAAAGTCTTTAAGGTTTTTAGAGATATAAATACCCTTATTACTTAAAAACTCTTTTATATCTTAATCTCTTGCCCTTTAATTGCATATAAGGGAGCTTAAGCTATTAATTAAGCTTTATACTTGAAATAATTTACCTTAAAAGGCTATATAAGCAATGTTATAATAAAGGGCTAATAAAAGCAGTTTCTTAGTAAATTAAGCTAATTCAAATATATTAGCTTATATAATTTTGTTTAATTTGTTATATTTTTGCTTTAAGAATGTGATAGTTGCATATTATATAATTAAAAGCTTTTAAAGCTAGCCTTCGAATGTCTTGTAAGCGCTTTTTATATTATATTATATATTTGCTATAAAAGCTTGCTATTACCTAGTTTTAAGGCCTCTTATATAAGTATATAATTGTTTTAAAATAGCCTTTGTAGTTAATTCTTTGCTAAGGGTTAAATTAATAAATTTAAATATATTAAACTTTAAAGTTGCCCCCTTATTTAATGCTTTAGCAAGGGGGTTATATTATAAACTAATAATTACAAGTTATAAATTATTTATATAAAATAAAGAAGAGCTGCTTAGCTTTATATTTAATATTAAGGAATATGCTATATTAACGTTTTAAGCTATATTAAGATTATATTAATTTGAAATTAAGGATAAAATTTAAAGTATTAACTTATAATTTATATTTAATAAATTATTTAAGCTTTTAAAATACTAAAAAACGTTAAGAGTAATAAAGATATTATAAGTAATAAAGATTATAAAAACGACAAATCCGGCAAAATATATTATTTAATAAAGCATTTAAGCTTTCGGGATACTAAAAAACGTTAAAAGTAATAAAGATATTATAAGCGATAAAGATTATAAAAACGACAAATCCGGCAAAATAATAAAGAAAAAAAGAAATTTTATTAATAATTATATTAAAATAAAGAAAAGCTTTAATAATATTATAGCACTTAGCTACTAAGCTACTTGCTATTAGCTAAACTATTTTAAGAAATATCTTTAAAATGCTTATTACTAAAACTATCCCGAGAAATATCTTTAAAATATCTTTAAAATGCTTATTACTAAAATTGCTTTAGAAAATGTCTTTAAAATGCTTATTACTAAAATTGTTTTAAGAAAATTTTTTATAATACTTACTATTAAAACTATTTTAAGAAATATCTTTAATATGCTTATTGCTTAAATTATTTAAGAAAACATCTTTCATATGCTTAAAGTATATAATTTAGTTTTAATAACTTAAAGCATTACTTGTATCTTATAACTTTATTTGCCTTTTTTGCCTTTAGCTTTAGCTTTCTTGTCTTTAATTAATTTAAATGCTATTACTTTACTTTTATATAGCTATATTATTATTCTTATTATTAAATCGATTTCTTATTTAACTCTTAATTAGTTAAATCGATTTCTTTGTTAAACTTGCTTAAGTATAAAATAGCAAAGTATATTATAATTTTTATAACTTTAGCGTGTAAGTGTCGAGTTTTCGCTTATATTTGCAAGTTATTAAGTATCGCAGATTTATTGCTTTATATACTTATACTTTTATTAAATCTCTTTAATAAAATAGCTTTAATTTAATAATATTCGGATCCTTATATAGTTGCTATTAGTAAAGGGGATATAAGTTTTAAAGGGCATAAAAGTCTTATAAGGGAGGAAGTAGTGCTATAAATGCAATTTATTATAAGATAGCTAAGATATAATTATTACTTTAATCGATAATAAAGTTAATAGCCGCTTAAAGGGTATAATATAAGCTTATATATATATATTAAGAGTCGGAGTCGGAGTTAATAGTATATCGGCAAATCTTTTAAGTAATAAGGATAGCGTTACCTTAAAGCTAGTAAGCTAAGGGTATATTGCTTATAATAGTAGCGTTAAAATTAAAATATTATTAAGTTCTTATATTAGCTTAAATAAAGAATATATATCGAGTTATTATATTAGCTTAAATAAAGAATATATATATATAAAAGTTTTAAAGACTAACTCTTCTTATATAGTTTTGTTGCACTTATAATATATTAGTATATTCGGTAAGATAATAATAAGAGATTGCAGTATATATTCTTGCATTATAAGCTTATCCTTTTAAAAGTTTAAGATTTTGTTATATTTATAATATATTTGTATATTTAGCAAGATAATAATAAAAGACTATAAAGCAAATTCTTGTATTATAAGCTTATCCTCTTAAGAGTTTAGGATTTTGTTATACTTATAATATATTTGTATATTTAGCAAGATAATAATAAGAGATTATAAAGCAAATTCTTGCATTATAAGCTTATTTTCTTAAAAGTTTAGGATTTTATTATACTTGTAATACATTTGTATATTTAGCAAGATAGTAATAAGAGATTATAAAGCAGATTCTTGTATTATAAGCTTATCTTCTTAGGAGTTTAAGATTTTAAAAACAAATATTAAAACTAGAAATTAAAGGGTATATTTTTGCTAAAAGTATAATATTTTTAATAAATTAAAAATACTTATTATAATATAAAAATAAAA
>Ga0302221_10001164_pt1 | contig 17319 bp, 10 predicted proteins | sample II_Palsa_E2_1_FD_193517 | JGI IMG/M metagenome (GOLD analysis project Ga0302221, IMG submission 193517) | Peat permafrost microbial communities from Stordalen Mire near Abisko, Sweden - II_Palsa_E2_1 | ecosystem: Environmental > Terrestrial > Soil > Palsa > Peat permafrost | place: Sweden... | reverse complement strand
TACCTTTGGACCGTTATGGTTACAGCCGCCGTTTGTTAGGTTTTCAGTTCGTTTCTTTCAATTCTTACTTTATACTTCTAACACTGGGCAGATGTCAGACTCTATACATCTTAATTGTTCAAATTTGCAGAGTCTTGTGTTTTTAGTAAACAGTCATTCCCCCCTTTTATGTTTCAGCTATTAGCCCCTTTTTATCCCGAAGTTACAAAGTCATTTTGCCTAATTCCTTCGCAATCATTAACTAAACCCCTTCATATTTTCTATTCGTTCATCAGTGTTGATTTTAGTACAGTTAATAAAAAAGAATATGTTATATTCTTTTTGACTGAGTTAACAGCCATTTTCCTGTTTATAATTTGAATCTTACTTTATTCTAGTTTAAATTATAAAATTTTCATCGATTTTCCCGAGCATTAAGCTAGGTTTTATATCTTAGATACTGATTTACCCTATTTAATTAATTTTTAATAGGAAACCTTGAACTTTAGGGGACGATGATTTTAAATCATCGATAACATTACTCATGTCAACATTTTTTCATGTGATAGAAAAATTTCACATTATTCCACTACCTATTTCAATATTTCGGAGATATCTTTTAGTCCCGTTAATTGTTTGATGAGGTTTTTAATAATCGATGAGCTATTACGCTTTCTTTAAATTATGTCTGCTTCTAAGTCTAAATTTCGATTTTTTTTAAAACTTTTATCATTTATACCACTTAAGATATACTTTAGGTCCTTAATTCTTGATTTGGGTTGTTTCCCTTTTGGCTCTAAATCTTATCACTTATTGCCCGTAAATTGTTTTTTCTTTATCGTTATTCAAGTTTCGTTAAATTTCTTTAACTTTTCCGTACCATCGATAAATAGTCTCGAGGACCCAAGTCCGAGTGGACCAGGGTCTTTTTTTTTTTACAATTTTGCACTTCAATGCGTTTCGTGGAATACCAGCTATTTCCGAGTTTGATTAGCATTTCACCTCTAATCACAATTCATTACAAACCTTTACTACGGTTACGTATTCAATCTTCCAGTTTCTTGTCGAAAACTTTCAATTTGATCATGATTAGCTCACTCGGTTTCGGGTCTATAACTATTTAATTTTTTGCTAAGCCCACGTGTTTTTGGCACGTGGTGCTACTATTTTGCAATACGAGATAATCGTGTTGCGTTAGCTTCCTATTATGTTTGCTTTTCAACTTTTAACTAATTATAACTCGTTGACTCAATCGGAATAGGTAGATCTTCTCAGATTTTCCCCTCCTCAGAACCGTACGTGCTAGTTTCCTCGCATACGGCTCAAGCCGTTCCTCCACTTCGACAACCTTAATTATCGAAGTTGGCCTGGGGTTTGGATACTGTGTTGTGTGTTATCTTCTGATGACAGATTTTATGCATAGGCACTATATTTTCCATAGTGTATTTTCCGCCCTTTTTTACTGGGTTAATGTGATGCAGTTCTATTTTTTCTTCATTATGCAGGCTTTGCTCACATACTATGCATTTATGCTCATATTTTTTGTAGATTGCCGTTCGAAATTTAGTTAACGCTCTTGCAGCTTTCCTCATTTCATAATATTCTTTGTTTTCTATTATATATGGGTTGATATCTTGTTTTAGTGGTCTAAGTCTATAAGTTGTTACTTCACTTATGTTGAATAGAGGTTTATTTAGTGTACCCATCCACGTCCATTTACTGGATTTTGTTGGTCGTGTATACTTTGCAAAAAGGTATTTAGCATTTCTTCTTGGGTGTCGTTTTCTTGCCCATCTCCACATTAAGGTCCATACATAATTTCCTATATTTATAAAATTCATTTGTGAATGATATGATATTCTGAAGTATTCACTCCAGCCTCTTAATATTGGATTTAAGTCTCTGATTAATGCTTCAATTGGCTTACGTCTATCTATTATTTCTTTGATTTTCGTTTTTAACTTCTGAATATTCTTCTTTGTAGGTTGAATCACTAGCACCGATGTTTGTTTCTCATTATTCTTGTTTTTCGTATGATCCTGATCCTTCCTTTTCAGATTGTATCCTAGGAAGTCGAACCCTTCTTGGATGTTTACTATCCTTGTCTTAGCTTCCTTTAATTTTAAACCTCTTTCCGCTAGAAATTCTATTAACAACTTTTTTACTTCTTCTAATAGTTCAGAGTTCACACCTGTTATGACTATGTCATCAGCATACCTTATAATATGTATTTTAGGTCGAGAACCCAGGGTTTTACTATGTTTCTCAGCTTTGAACTTTGTTTTAGTTAGTTCCTCTAATCCATTAAGTGCTACATTGCACAGTAATGGTGATATTACCCCTCCTTGAGGTGTGCCTTCTTCAGTGTCTTGTATGTGACCTTGAACCGAAATACCTGAACTCAACCATTCACTCAGGATATGCTTATCGCATATCGGAGTGTTATTTATTAAGAATTTATGGTCAAATTTCTCAAAGCATTTAGCTATATCTGTTTCTAATATCATTGTAGGTGAGGTTGGTTTATCCAACAAGGATCTTAAAGTTGTAATAGCGTCTTGTGTTGATCTATGTTTTCTGAATCCATAGGAATTCTTATCTGATTGACATTCTACTACTGGGTCTATCGCAAAATGATATACCTTTTGTAGAGCTCTGTCAATTAGTGTGGGTATTCCAAGTGGTCTTTGTTCATTTGTACCTGGTTTAGGTATATATATACGTTTAACTGAAGATGCTTTATATTGGTTCGGATTTTTTGTAATATTTCCGAGTTCCTGTATTGCGTTGAAGTAATCTTTTGGATTTTTCCAGTGAATATTATCTATCCCTGCTGTTTTTGATCCTTGATTACTTACTATATGTCTTATGGCAAGTGCTCTAGTTTCAAACATGACAACTAATTGTCGTTGTAATTCTAACACTTGTTTACGTTTTCCAAACCTTACTGCCTTTACAATTTCTTCTTGAATTCTTTCAACATTCTCGAAGCATAATTTCCAATCAATTTCGTGCCAACTTAGTGGCTTTTGTATTGTTCTTTTTTCCATTTATGCTTTAGGTGTTGTTCGTAGTTAGAAACGAAACCAGACGGTTTTACTGCATGTTGTTTACACATTCCACACTGTTTTTTTTCCTACTCTTGTCATTCTGATTTTGTTAAAGGGAACTACCGATGTGTAAGTGGGCATTCTTTCGAATTAAGCTAATTAACTCTATAATACGCATTACACGCATCCATTCGCTTTTTACACTCTCTCATTCCCGCACAATGTTAAGGATGTTCACACATCCTCCTCCGAAACTTCGGTATTATACGGGATTACCATGTTTCATATTAGATACGTTATACACTGCCTGTAGGATAGATCTTTACTCCGGTGACTTTGGGTCTTAAAACAAGCCAGCACAAGGAACTTGTTCCTGTCACAAATTGGGTTGCTGTTCACCAGCATAGCTGCCACACCCAATCACCTTTTACGAAGCCTCGAATGATCTTTCACTTTCGTTATCCATGGGCAATTATTTACTCTAGCACTAGCCCTTAGCAGGGGTTTCGTTTCATTGTCCTTGAAGCTTCACATAATTGATTACTCAAATTACATGTCCAAGTAGAGTTAGATATTAGACCTAATCTAAGGGAATTTCACCCCATTATCTAATACGACATCATGTCGCACTTATGCAAAAGGTACGTCATTGTATTCTGACTGCTTTACTCATATTACTTCAAATTCTTTTCACTCCATTTTTATGGTTCTTTTCATCTTTCCCTCACGGTACTATTTCTCTATCAATCATTTTAGTTTATTATTATAGTTTGAGAGTGAATTTCCCAATTTTCAATTTTTATTCGTTACTAAATTCTAATATATATAAGTCTTTTATACGGGACTTATCCTGTTTCTTTTAAATTTCATATATATATTTTCTTTTGTCTATGAAAGGTTCGTATTGTACCTTTATATTAATTTCACTCGCCGTTACTTTTAATCTCTCTGTTGATTTCTTTTCCTCTTACTAATTAGAAGTTTCAGTTTGTAAGGTTTTTATTAATGGTTTCCCTTTGGAAATTCAAGAATTACTGTTAAACTACTCTTGAGTTACGGAATAAACCGTCCAATGTACTAAAATGTTTAGATATTCATAATATGATTTTTAGAAATACTCTATTCTAATTTTTTTCATTCTTTTTATTTAATAAAGAATGACTTTAATTTATTATTTCTAAGATACAAAATAGTAAAATTTATAGTTAAATATCCAGATTTATCTTCATTAATAATAATATTTTTTATTCTTTTTTTTTTTATAAAAGAATAAAATGCAACATTTAGAATTTTTTGAATTTACTTTATTTATGGGTTTTTCCTTTATTTTAGTTTTAATAGTTTATTTATTATCTTTTTTATTATCTTTCTCTAAAATTTATAATTCATCCGCTGTCTTCGAAAAAATTTCTCCTTATGAATGTGGCTTTAATCCCTTTGAAGATTCTAGAACTCAATTTGATATTTCTTTTTATTTAATTGGTATCTTATTTATTATCTTTGATTTAGAAGTTTCCTTTTTATTTCCTTGGGTTTTAGCTTTAAATCATATTAATTTATTTGGATTTTTCGCTATGATTGTCTTTTTACTTGTTTTAACTATCGGTTTTATTTATGAATGGTTTAGTGGTGCTTTAGATTTTGCTTAATGCCCCATGCTTTAGAGTTGGATAAAATTTTTTTATTCGCTACACGGACAGGTCCTGCCCGGGGAGCTCAAAGAAAATTACTATTAAAAAATTTGTCTTTACGCACCACCTCAAAGTGGTGCTAATAGTTTTTACTCTGTTATTCTTATTTCATCCCTAAATTTAAATACCACAAGTATTTAACTAGTAACTTTCTTCTTAATTCAAGTGTTCACAAATTTAATTATGCGTAAACCTTTTCAAATGTATTCAAAGGTGGGTAACCTTAAAATTATTCAATTAAAAACTCCTAAAAAAAGATTCAGCGCTTTACCTGATTATATTGGGGTTATTGCGGGGGAAGTAGGTACTGGAGTAATTGTCTCAACTAAATTAAATAGAATTAGAAAAGATGGAATGTCTTTAAAATATTTTAGAAATAATTATATTGCTTCTAAAGATTTCGGAAAGCTATTGAAACAACCATTAGCTATCGAATATCAAACTTCTGGTCATCAACTTATTGCCAAAAAATTCATAAAATCAAATCATTTTTGTTGAAATGTTATATAGATCTCCTCTTTTCTTTGTTGGTTTTTCTATATTTATAGGTTTAAACCCTAATTGATTTCGCGCCCCGTGTTTTAAAACACGGGGCGCGCGACCCTACTTTATTTCGAGCTAGCTCGCGATATTAGTAATCCCTTTTCTAGTCTCCTTTCTAAGTACCCTTGTAATCTCTTTTATCCAATCAACCCGCGCAAGCACTCTAAACCCAAGAGGACTTTTAGAGGAGCGAATAGAGCCCCACCTATTAATAGGTGGGGCGAATAGCGCCACATGTATTAATACATGTGGCGGAATTGCAACCCCATATAATAATGTGGGGCGAATGGCCCACGGGAGACCTAACTGTTAACAAATGGGGTGTGTCCGAGGACGTTTAAACGTCCTCGGGCTTACCTCGTGGTGCTAATTGAGAACTAGAAAATTCCTCGTGGGAAACATTCTTAATTTAACGGATAAAATGATGGATTTCTAATTCATATATTATAGGTTCAATTCCTATAGAATGTATTGGAAGAATCTTATAACAAATGCAACCGATATTAATTAATATCGGTTGCAAAATAAACTTGGCCACTCGGGGCTTAATTAAACACGAGCACTCAGGTTTTAACCTGGGCATTAAGCTCGTGTTTCGAATGGCGGCCCCAATTTAAAACCGGGGCGAATAGCGACTCATTCGCGATAGCTCGATGGGGCGAATAGCGCCACATGTATTAATACATGTGGCGAATTGGGACTTAAGGAAATAACACTGTGTCTGGAGTTAATTTACGGTTAAACTCCGTATAACTCTAATGTTCGAAATATTAATTATTATAGGTGCTTGTGCTGTAATAAGTGCGAAAAACCCTGTACATTCAATATTATTTTTAATTTTAGTATTTTTAAATACTGCGATGCTTCTTATTTCTTTAGGTATTGATTTTTTAGGAATCTTTATAATTATTGTATATGTAGGTGCTATAGCTATCTTGTTTCTATTTGTAATAATGATGCTTAATATAAAATTAACAGAATTAAATGAAGAGATTTATAATTATCTACCAATTGGGTTTTTTTTTGGTTTATTATTTTTAGTTTTATTTTCGTTTTTTATATTAGATACTACATCATTATCTCATTTAGCTAATTCTAATGCTGTAGACTGGATTAACCTTTTTAAAATTAAAGGTAATAATTTAGTGCAATTAGGTGTTATTTTATATACTACATATTTACCTCAATTAATGTTAGCTGCTATTATTCTTTTATTAGCTATGTTAGGGGTTATTGTATTAACGTTTACTCAAATCACATCAAAACAAAATCGTTATCAAGATGTATATCAACAAAATTCTGCATTTCTTGATAATCATTTATTTACATAATGAATAAAATTTCTTTAAGAATTGGTCTTAATCATCATTGGAATCATCTTTATTATCATAATTTATCTTATTTAGATCCTCGTTTAACTCATGGTAATCTTCAATTACCTAAAACAAATCGTGATAATTATTTAAAAAGTGTTATTAATGGGTTTATTAAATATAAACATCTAGAAATTCATCAATCTCGCGAATTTTTAGATATTTATATTGCAAAAGACCGTACGTATAATCACTCTTTTTTTTCCTCTAATTCAACATCCCGTTTAGCCGTTTTACGTGTATTATTAAATATATTAAAAACTAGAATACAAATATATAATCTTTATACTTTTCCTATTCATGATGCCGAATTACTTATTAAATATTTTTTAAAAGATTATAAAAATAAAAATCGTTTTAATATATTTAAAACTCTTTTAAATCTTGGTATTATTAAAGGAGTTAAAATCAAAATTAAAGGTCGTTATAAAAAATCTACTCGAACTCAAAATGAAATTTATCAATTTGGCCAAATCCCGAATACGCCTACTACTAATTTAACTACTTCTCTTTTTTATTCTACTTCTCAATTAATTGGTCCTTTAGGTACTTCTTCTTTACATATTTATTTAGTTTATAAAATTTAAGGCCCCTTCTCTTTATTATTAGATTTGTTTATCTCTCCACTAATGGGTTTGCCTACCTCTAGCTTTGAATTTAATAGCGAAAACACGCTTCGTTCAAATGTGGGTTTAATTTGTGGGGTTTGAATAGCGAAACCACGCTTCGTTCATAGGTGGATTTAATTTGCGTGGTTTTAAATAGATAATACCGGGAAAGGGCTTGCGAGCAAGCTCTTTTAAAAGAGCTTGCGGGCCGAATATTAAAAAATTTTTGGCAGTTTCGGAATCCATTTAAATAAATGGATATTAATGTTTACATCATCCTTTTAAATTTCATTTAAAGAAAGGTAATAAGCCCTTCAATTCCAAATGAAAAAATTTTGCCTCTAAACACGAGCCATTCTCAACATGTGCTAAACACATGGGGCGTTAAATAACGTGGGGTAGCTTGCGCGGATTTATGGGTGACATATAAATTAGCTTAGCCTCCATGAACGGCCGAACCACGTGCAAAGCACGTGGTTCGGCCGGCACGAAGGGAACTAATATAAAATAAATCGAGGAGATTCGATTTAAATAAATAGAATTAAAAATGTTTAACTCATTAATTTATTTATTCTTTACTTTTGTTTCTATTAATTGGTTTTTATTATTTATCCCAGCATTTCAATTCTCATCATTTAATTGGTTTTTAATTTGGACTTGTTTTATTAGTTCTTTATTAATTTTAAATCATCCTTTTTATGATGGTTTTTATTTTGCAGCTAGTATAAATATATCATCGTTTGGTTTATTAATTTTATTCCTTTTTACTTTAATTTTTATATTTTTTTTATATACTTTATTTAATTCAAGTGTATCTAATTATAAAGAACTTCCTACTTTATTTTTAATTGCTTATTTTGGGTTTTTAACATTAATAGTATCTAATGATCTATTAATGTTATATTTAAGTATTGAATTATTTTCATTAACCTTTTATTTAATTACAACAATTCATCAAAATTATTATACAACTGAAGCTGGAATCAAATATTTTATTTATAGTTTTTTAGCCGGAGCCTTTTATTTATTAGGTTCTACTTTAATTTATTTAGACATAGGAACTATAAATTTTTCGACTTTAATTTTATTAGAACCGACATTCACAGGATCAAGTATTATATTTGGATTAATCTTTATACTTATATCGTTTTTATTTAAATTATCTATAGCCCCATTTCATTTTTGGACCCCAGATATATATCAAGGGGTGTTATATCCTATAACAGCCTATTTTACAATATTTCCAAAATTTATAATATTTACATTTTTATTGAAATTTTATTTATATATCTTATATATACCTTATTTAAATTATTTTTTAATCTTTTGTGGTATTTTATCAGTATTTATAGGAACAATGGGTGCTTTTTCACAATATAATATAAAACGATTATTTGCATATTCTACTATCTCTAATTCAGGTTTTTTAATAATATTATTATCGTTAGGAAATCCATTATCAGCCCAATATTTATTTTTTTATTTAATTACATATATAATAGCGAATTTAGGAGTATTTACGGTATTAATAAATGCAAATATTTCAAATATGTTAGGATTAAAAGCATTCTTTAAAGATAATCCATTATATGCAATATTTTTATCATTACCAATATTATCATTGGCGGGTTTACCACCATTTGTAGGATTTTATGCAAAATTTTTATCGATTTATATAATATTTAATAATAATTTAATATTAATTGCAGCTATTTTATTATTCTTTTCTATTTTATCATTATTTTATTATTTAAGATTTATTCATTATGCTTTATTTTATGAATCTGATAGTTCTATTAATCAAATAATTCCTAATATCTATCAATCTTATATCATAATTGGGTCAAGTTTAGGATTAATCTTATTTTCAGTAAATCCTTCATTGTTATATTTAATTTCATCAATTTTTTCGATACTTATTTTTTAACACTAACTAAAAGCTTAGTGACCCGCGAGTTAACTCGCGGGTCGAGTAGCGCCACATGTCAATAAGTGGGTCGAATAGCGCCCCACCTGTTAATAAATGGATCAAATTATTATTTAATAAGTTCTTTTTATAAAATTTAAATAAGTACAGTTTATTACATACTAAAATTTAGAATAAAGTAAATTTATCCTATTATTATCTAGATTTTATTTAATATATAAGAGATTTATTCTCTCCCCTCCCCCACGTGCTTGGCACGTGGTGGTTTTAAAGATTTGCTCCCCTCGTGCTTAACCCCACGGGCTCAGCCCGTATTTCAAATAGCGACCCCCCCCTGTTTACAGGTGGGGTTTCTAATAGCTACCCCCTTGTTTAACTCGCGCTTCCTCGGAATAGCAAACCACGGGCTCAGCCCTTGGATATAATAACGACCCGCCACCTGTTAACAGGTGGCGGGTCGAATTTTTCTTTAATTAAGCTTGTTACTAAAATTAAATATGATTATAAGATTAATTTGTTCTAATAATAATACTAGACTTATTTTAAGTCAATCTCGTCCTTCTAAATCCGCGCAAGCGCTTAAAGGTCCGAATAAAATCTACCCCGTTTTATTTCAATTAACTACTGGGATGTTAGGTTTTAAAGGTTCCACTCGTTCCTCTATTTATGCTGCAGAAAATTTATTAAAAAAATTTATTGCTAATCTGCGTGCCTCTAAATTAACATCTCATTCTTTCATTTTATTGGTCAAAGGTTTAGGCCCTGCTCGAAATTTTATTTTACGCAAATTAGCTCAATTAAAAATAAATCATATCAAAGATATAACTACTTTCCCTCATAATGGTTGTCGTAAAAAAAAATCTCGTTCTTATTAATTTTTCTGTTCCCGCGAGCTAGCTCGCGGGCTTACCTTTTTTTCTCTTTACTAGTCCCGTGTCTACACGGATCGGGCCTCTATTTCTTTTCCTTTTTCCTTTTTAATTCTTAATTGAAGTATAGTCAAGTGGAAAGACATTGGTTTTTGATATCAAAATACACAGGTTCGACCCCTGTTACTTCAATTAGCTTTTCGACCCACGTGCTTTGCACGTGGGTCGAATATCTTTTTTATTTTAAATTTAATGAAGAAGTAGTTAAGTGGTTTAAAACATTGGATTGTAAATCCAAAGTCGAAAGACTTCATTAGTTCGAATCTAATCTTCTTCAATTTCTTTTTGCTACCCATGTATTTTCCCCACCTTTTAAGCACGTGGTATCCCACATATGGTTGGCTATTAACACCCCACCTGTTAATCAAGTGGGCTCTAAATTTTCCTTCCTTAGTAGTTTAACGGTTAAAACAAATGGCTGTTAACCATTTAATGTTGGTTCGACTCCAATCTATCGAGTTATTATTAATAATTACTATATTTAAGCTTCTCATTTCCTTTTTGAGATTCACGCGTTCGGCAGAGGGTCATCGACCCCCCACAGACTAGCATGTGGTTAAATATTTAGTCGGAGCCTTGTGAACAGGACTCATGGCGTAGCCCTCACATTTAAAATGTGGGGGCGAATTTACTTTTAATTCATTATCATATATTTATCGACCCACGCGAACATTGTTCGCGTGGGTCAATCTACTCGATCCACGGGGTTAACCCTCGGGTCTAATATTATTACTTTTCCTTCTTTTAACGCAACCGAGGCCTCGGTTGCAAAAGTTATTAACTCAATGGTAGAGTATTGGACTTTTAATTCAGAAATTCGGGTTCAATTCCCGAATAACTTAGATTAGCTTTTAGCTCACATGTTATTAATTAATGAAATAATTTAATGGTTAGAATAATGGAATAATTTAATGGTTAGAATAATGTGACTCATAATCCATTTGTTGTTGGTTCGATTCCAATTTCCATTAAAAATAATCCAATTCCAAAGATTTTAACGTCAAATTTGGATTACAATTTAGCGAGACTTAAAGATCACATAATTACTTTATATTTTAGCGCACCACGGGCTTAGCCCGTGGTGCTAATAGAGCCCACATTTTAAAAATGTGGGCTAATATTATTTTATAATATTACTAATTCGACCCACCTGTTAACAGGTGGGTCGAGGATTTTTGTATCATGTTGATCTTAATCTTTAATTTTTAATGACTAAATTTTATTCTTATCATTTAGTTGAAAACTCTCCTTGGCCTTTATTAGGTAGTATGAGTTGTTTAGTTTTAACTATTGCTGGAGTTTTATATATGAAAGGTTTTAAATATGGATTAATTTTATTATATATAGCTCTTGTTTTATTAATTTTAACTTTCATTTTTTGGTTTCGTGATATTATCCGTGAAGCTACGTATCAAGGTCATCATACTTATAAAGTAAGAAGAGGTTTACAATTAGGTATGATTTTATTTATTGTATCTGAAGTTTTCTTCTTTGTTGCTTTTTTTTGGGCTTATTTTCATTCTTCTTTAACTCCGGCTATTGAATTAGGGGCTATTTGGCCTCCTAAAGGAATTGAAATTTTAAATCCTTGGAATGTACCTTTATTAAATACTGTCCTTTTATTATCATCTGGTGTTAGCCTGATATGGAATAAATTATTTTTAATTGATTATAATAATCCTTTTTTCTTATCTATGTCTCTTTTACCTTTTAGTTCTTCTAGAATTTTATCTACTAAACGTATTGGTCCACATAATATCGATGTTATTTCTATTTTAATTGGTAGTTTATTAGGAGATGCTACTATGGAAAAAGATGGAAATGGATCTCGTTTTGCTTTTTATCAAGAGAAATCTCATGGTGAATATTTATTATGGTTACATAAAACTTTGTTTGAATTAGGCTATTGTACTTCCGTCATACCATCTATTTCATCTCGTGTTGGTGTTAATGATAATATTCGTTATTATTATAGATTTAGAACTTTTACGTATAGTTCTTTTAATTGGATTTATGATGCATTTTATCTTAATAATTCCAATAACAAGCGCATAAAATTTGTTCCATCTTTTATTGAAGAATTTTTATCTCCTTTAGCTTTAGCTGTGTGGATTATGGATGATGGTACCAAATTAAAAAATAAAGGAATAAAATTTTGTACTAATAGTTTTACCTTACAAGAAGTTCAATTTTTAGCTAATTGTTTAAAAAATAAATATAGTTTTAATACTTCAATTCATAAAACCGGGGCTATTAATCAATATAATATTTATATTACAAAAGAATCATCTTTGGAATTAGCTAAAATTGTAAAACCTTATATTCATGACACCATGTTATATAAAATCATTTAATAAATAATCAATTCAATAATTTATTTTATAGTCCTCTTAAGTATAAATACGCAATTCTTAAAAAAAGTATTTTCTGGCGTCTTCAGACGCCCTTAATAGTATAAGGCCCTATTTAAATTGGGTCTTATTTTTGGCAATGCTAGTGAAAACGGTTAATGAAATAATTCTGTAAATTTAAGACCGTCGGTTCTTTAAGGGGATCGCTACAGACTGGTTCACTGGTGGGTATCTGAAATGATGCTTAATGTACAGTCGGAGTTTCATTTGAACAAGCCCAAGTGTTCAAATCACAAGGCTCAATTAAAAGGGAGGCTTAAGCCTCCCTTTTAATTGGAAGCATTTATTAGTCACACGAACAAATGTTCGTATGGCACCATACATATTTAAAGATGTCTGGTCTGCTTTTTATTTCTTTTTTTAGATTAAGAAATAAAGTACATGGATAATTTAATATACAGAAAACTCAGCTCTAAGAGGCTTGTATTTTATTATTTGAAACTTGGCAACAGTTACTTGGGCTCATTTTGCAATAATTTCTGGTGAACGTAGAGAAGCTATTTTAGCTTTATGTTTAACAATATTATTTGCTTTAATATTTACTGCATTACAAGGATATGAATATTATGAAGCTGCTTTTACTATTGCTGATGGTGTTTATGGTTCTACGTTTTTTATGGCAACTGGTTTCCACGGGTTAAACATGATAGCCCCTACAAAGTTTATTTATCAACAGAAATCTTATTTTTCTTCTACTCATCATCCTTTCATTTTATATTCTTCTAAGGGTCAATTTTCTCTTGATCATTCTTTTATTCAATGGTTAATTGGGTTTACTGATGCTGAAGGAAATTTTAATATTAGTTTACGTAATTTAAATAATAATTCTTATAATAGTGTTATATTAACATTTCAAATTGGACTTCATATTGATGATTTAGAAATTTTAAAATTAATTCAAAATAAATTAAATTGTGGGCATATATCTATTTCTGGCTCTAAATGTAATTATTTTGTTAATGATCAAACTTCTTTAATTAATATTATTTTACCTATCTTTCAAAATTTCCCTTTAAATAGCTCAAAATACTTTCAATTTTTGATTTTTCAAAAAGCTGTTAATTTAATTATTAATAAATTTCATTTAACTCAACAAGGTCGTTTATTAATGCTTCAATATTATCGTGAAATGATTTATAATAATTCTTTATCTACTTTTCCTTCTCGAAATTCTATTAATATTAATCAATTTTGGTTAGGTGGATTTACGGATGGAGAAGGTTGTTTTTCTACTAATAAACATAAAGTGCGATTAAAATATGAAAATCATCATAAAGAACATCCTTTATTCCTTAAAATTCAAGAATTTTTTTTTAATTTAACTACTTTTTATGGTGGTAATTTAATGATTACTAAATCACGTTCTAATAGAATAAATAGTAACCCTACAGTTGTTTTAGAATTTAATCAAATTAAGGTCCTAAAGAACGTTATTATACCTTTTTTTTTAGGGGAAAATCATCCAATTTTATACACTAAAAAAATTAAAGATTTTCATGATTGGTCAATATTGGTTCATTTTTCTTATTATGGATATCATTTAATGCCAGAAGGATTGGATATTATAAATATATTAAAATCACGCATGAATAACTTTAGGTTATTAACAAATGTATCTAACATAAAAGAGGAAAAAAATATAGATGAAAAATTAATTAATTTATTAAATTGTCCTTCACCTTATGAAATAAAAAATGGAATTAGATTTATAAGAAATACAGATAAATTAGTTGCAGAAAAAGTAAAAATTATTGCAATCGATAAAAATAATAATAAAAAAATTTTTACTAGTATCACCGAATGTAGTAAATTTTTCAATATTTCTAAATCAATTATAAAAGATCGTCTTATTACTGGAGAATTTTTTAATAATTATAGGTTTACAATCGAAGAAAGAATTGATGATTATAAAAAAAATAGATAAATAAATTCCGCCCTAAGGCGGGTAATAGGAGATATTTAATCTCCTAATTATTTTATAGAAAACAGGGTAAATTGCATAAAACTCCTTATTCTTAGTATTAATATAATGACGCCCAAGGGTATCGAAATAAATTAAAAGAAAAGGACAATTTGCAGCCAAGCATATATTAAATAAAATAATTAGTTCATTTTTTTGTGAAATTTAATCCGTGTACAACATCCACGGGTAATATATGAAGGTTCAACGACTAGTAGGTGAGTACTTTATTTACAATAATCCTGCCACGAACACCCTGCAATAAACAAATGAAGTAATTAAACTTCCTTCTCAATTTGAAGCCTTGAGATGGTTTATTGATGACATAGTCTGAACAACATCGAAAAGGTGTTGAAGTAGAAGATAAAGAGCTTTTACGATAACAAATTTGTTCATGTTATAATAGGAACAATATTTTTAACTGTTTCTTTAGTTCGTTTAATTCAATATCATTTAACTAATTTACATCACGCTGGATTTGAATTTGCCGCTTGGTATTGGCATAAATTACGAGTTTAGGCAACTCTTTTAAGTGCATAAGAATCAAATTCCGGGAAAGCCCTAAAGCTCTAATAACCAAAGTGTATTCGCAACCGAGGGCACTAGCCCTCGGTTGCGAAATTAGGAAACTTTTATGCTGGCCAATCTAATCAATTGTGGTATGGTAACATCATTAGAGATGAAAGAAATGAAATGGGTGACCGCGGATCTAAATCAAATTAAACCAGCCCGAATTTAAATTCGGGCGGGGTCCACGCCTAAGGCGGGACCCCTGTTATGGGGTGGTTTGTAAAAGAGCAACGAGTAGACGGTTCTTCAACTTCTTTTCAATAATATCGCGCTAGCGCGGGTTGTAAGGTATACTCTAGTCGCCGGGAAACCGGTTCTTGTTAGAAAAAAAGTAAGACAAGATTAAAGTTAACATAACAGCCTCGAAGGCGCCAGGCCCATTAATGGGTCTGGGTCTGTTCTAAGTTAAAAATAAGATTTTCGACACACGTGCCTTGGCACGTGTGTCGCGTAAAAATTTTATCCATTCTAGTTTTCTGGGCTTTAAGCGGCTGAATCCTCTTAGTAAAGTACCGAGGACGCTAAATCCGAGTGTACCTGGGTCTTAATCTCAGCTCCCCTTTCAAGGAAGCCAAACACCTTGTGGGACTGGGTCTCGGATTAGCCACACCACGTGCAAGCACGTGGTGTCGAATATTTTCATATTGGTATTCATTAAAAGACCAATCTATTTTTTATACTCGCCCCCCACCTGTTAACAGGTGGGGGGCGAAATTGTTAAAAGTCATACGAATTTCAGCGCCCCACGTGCTAGCACGTGGGGCGAACCTTCTGCGGTTTATAAATACATGGGTTTGAATTGCGAGCCTAGCTAGGCTCGCACTCGGGGTTTAATATCAAAATATTAGCACAGTTATCTAACTAACTGGTATATACCTAATTTCCCCGCGAGTTAACTCGCGGGTCGAGTAGCGCCCCACTTACTAGTAAGTGGGGCGAGTATTAAATAGATATGGGGGACGAAATTTAAGTAAACTGGCTCTTTAAATAATGAAGGTTATAAATATTGACCCACGCGAACATTGTTCGCGTGGGTCGATAACTTACGAAAAGAGCATTTACATCCTCCTTAAGTATTAGTCAACATTAAATTAAACTAAAGCGCGCGCATGCGCGCGGATTCAATATAAAATTTTTGATAAATATAAAAAATAGAGAATACCGCATTTTGCATCGGATTCGTTAATGACTTATCAAACCCCTGTTTCTCAAGTCAGAGCTGAAGAATATTATGAAAGTAAAATTTAACGCCATTAAACTAGTCGGATATATATTTAAAATTTTTTAATAGGAAGGAAGTTATGATACGTTTGTGGACATCGTGTGGCTAGTGTTGTTTGTAAGTATATATTGGTGGGGTAGCTAGTAATAAACACCCCTTATTTTAGAATTTACCGTTTCAAGTATAATTAAATTTATATTTGGGACCATGCGAAAACCCGCAAATATATTAATTTATTTTAAGAGGGGCATTAACTCACTCTCTTTTTAAATCTTCCAAGCATGCTCGGGTTTCTTTGAGCCCGCTCTGAAGGGGTCGCTCAATGAATCAGCGGGCATTACTCCGAGTTATCCAGCAATAGTTATTAATTAAGGGTTTCAGCGCGAGCTAGCTCGCGCATATTTAATACGACACAGTTTTTAACTTATAGGGTTTCCCGCGCGAGCTAGCTCGCGCATATTTAATACGACACAGTTTTTAACTTATGGGGTTTCCCGCTCATCTAAATTTTATAAAATTTAGAGCTTACATGGGCTTCGCCCGCCCCGCGCTAGCGCGGGGCGGGGTAATTAATTTGACGCAAGTTTTTTTTTAAATTTGTTGCACTGCTCTGCTTGGCTCTGCTCAAGGATTTCCTTATTAAGCAGCCCTTAAGGGCTGCTTAACCACTTATTTAGACACACGAATTTCCTGCTAAATTAAACCCATAGGTGGGTACCTGAATTTACTAATGGCGAAGGGTACCCTACGTAGTAGTATTTATTGGCGGGTGAGTAAGCACATTAAACCCCTGTATTAAAATTTACTCACCCGCCCGCGCTCGAGCGCGGGCGGGCACTAATGTTTCAATTCTAATTAATTTTATATTTGAAACCAATAACAAATAAAATGCATTTAAGTTCCGTGCACTATGCGGGCTTAAATTAGCCCCCCACCTGATTCCAGGTGGGGCGAATAGCTCCCCACGTTTTTTTTTATGGGCGCTAAACTATGTTTGTTTTTGCTACAATTCATTAATAGCCAACTTACGTATTTACTGGAATACAATAGAGTTTA
>Ga0302221_10001159_pt1 | contig 17336 bp, 4 predicted proteins | sample II_Palsa_E2_1_FD_193517 | JGI IMG/M metagenome (GOLD analysis project Ga0302221, IMG submission 193517) | Peat permafrost microbial communities from Stordalen Mire near Abisko, Sweden - II_Palsa_E2_1 | ecosystem: Environmental > Terrestrial > Soil > Palsa > Peat permafrost | place: Sweden... | reverse complement strand
TTATTAAGCTAATACAATATTATCCCTTAATCCTCTTTTAACTTATTACACTAAAACAAAATGCCTCTTTTAAAACTAGTTCTTAGCTATTTTATAGTTTATTTAACCAAATAAATTAACTACTAATTAGTATTAATATAACTAGGTAATCCGAATATATAACATATAATAATACCTTAAAAGTAATATATTTAATAAGTTTATAATATATATCCCTTATTAAATAAAGACTATTATATATATATAAAGAGCGTAAAAAGTAAAATAATATATGTAAAGCAAGTGCCGATTTATACAAGTTATATAAAACCCGAATAAGCCGAGTATAATTATACAAGTTATATATATCCTACTTACAAATAAAAGTGGGATATATTAAATATATCGGGCCCGCGTATATAAAGGATTTAAACTAAAGCCCGAAAAGCAAGCCCGCTAAAACCCGAAAGTAGGATTAAGAATAAGGCTAGCAATTAAGCTATATAAGAATAAAAGTAAATATAATATTAAAGGTAAATGCAATATATGTTCTAATAAGTTATTAAGATATAAAATAAATTTATATTTTGCAAAAACTTTTAGCGTTTTATATAGTCGATTTTTACAACTTTTAATCACGTGATTACCCTTAACTACTCACCGCTCCTTTATATTTATATTATTATTAAAATAATAACACACCCAAATTAGCTATCCTTTTACATATTTATTATAGCCACTTGTCGGAACATATATTGCATTTACCCCTAATATTGCATTTACTTTTATTCTTATACGGCCTAATTGCCGGCCCTATTCTTAATCCTACTTTCGGGTTTTAGCAGGCTTGCTTTTCGGGCCTTAGTTTAAATCTTTTATACGCGTAAGCCCGATGCATTTAATATATTTTACTTTTATTTATAAGTAGGATATACATAACTTGTATAATTATACTCGGCCTATTCAAGTTTTATATAACTTGTACAAATCGGCACTTGCTTTACGTGTACTATTTTACTTCTTATACTCCTTATATATATATAATAGTCCTTATTTAACAAGGGACACACATTATAAACTTATTAAAGATATTACTTTTAGGGTACTATTATATATTACACATTCGGATTACTTAGCGATATTAACACTAATTAGTAGTTAATTTATTTAGTTAAATAAACCACAAAGCGGCTAAGTAAAGACTAAAAGAGACATTTTATATTTATTGCAATAAGTCAAAAAGAGAATCAAGTAGCAATACCGAGTTAGCTTAATTTTTAAACTAATTTTACGCTACTTTACAAAATTGTGCTAAAGGAACTTAATAGCTCTTGTTTTAAATCAAGTAAAATCAAGAGGTATAAAAGACTTCTAAGGATTTAAAAAAGAATTAAGTGGCAATACCGAGTTAGCTTAATTTCTAGATTAATTTTGCGTCTACTACGCAAAACACTAATTTATACGATATATAGACTATTATACAAAGATAACACACACACCGATAACATGTTTCTATTCCTTATAATAGCAAGCTACAAGCTAAATAAGGACTATTAAAGCAAAAACTTCGACTTAAATAACCCGAACACTCGTATAATAAAGTATATAAACAACTATATCGCTTTAACAATCTTATAATATAAATACTTTAAGTATAAAGATAAGAATTGCTAAGAGGAGGTACAAGAAAGCTTAGAGGGATAAATACTAAAAATGCTAAAGAAGGCTAGTCGAACGGCTATAAAGGAACTTTATATGCATTTGCTTATACACGGAGTATAAATCAAGAAATAAGCCGGATTAGTATTATTCGCCAAGACAATATACGAGGTCCTTATAAAAGAATTACCACATCTATAATTAAAGGATAAAATCGAGGAGATGCTCGAATTAGACTAAGAGTTTTATTCTAAGTAAAACTTGACATACTAGAAACTATGCCTAACAATTGAACAAGACTAGACAACTATACGCTATACAAAACCCCTTAAATAGACACTAAGCTATACGCTACTAAGACAACCCGCTAAGGACGAAATACTACATCCGCTAATATAGCCCTATAAACAATTTAGCAATAACCTACACCCTTTATTAGGATAAGGTTTACCGTCTTTAGCTATATAACTAAAGCTAGCTATTTTATACAATTTACCTAATTAGACGAGCTAACCTCGTTTACTTGCAAATATAATAAAAATCTACGCAAGTAATAACAAGAAGTATAATAAAGAAGAGTATAATATTTTAGACGTCAAACTTTAAGTATTTTATAATTGCTATACAAAAGTCGGACTTATAGATGCACAATTTCACTTAGCATTTTTAATTATACTAAAAGGGCAAGCTAGTACATTTTATTACAACAAGATTTCCGGGCATTTATACGATTTTGCTATAATAGTAAGAATAACTAAAACCCACTTTAAGACAAAAGAACGTCGCTAAAAGTATTTTACGAAATAGAGAAGAATAACATTTTATCGTATTATAGCAAAGTACCCCGAAAAGACTTAGCCCGAGTACTTAAAACTGCTATTTGACACCCTCTATATAGCTTAACAGGGTGTTTTTATCGCATATTAAAACGAGTACAACTTATAAGACCAAGTTATAAATATATATAATAATATTCTAAAATGCTATCCGGCACTATTCAAGCTAGCACTTACCTTTAAAGGGCTATATGCAAAGCTACGCTTTGCAATTAAACAATTTATATAAGAGAGGGAGCTTAAAGACTAGTCGGCGTATTACTAGGACAAAGACAATAATAACACAAATAAATTATATAATCTATACTATTAGAACATATACTGCATTTACCACCAATATTGCATTTACTTCTATTCTTATACGGCCTAACTACCGGCCTTGTTCCTAATCCTACTTTCGGGTTTTAGCGGGCTTGCTTTTCGGGCCCTAGTTTAGATCCTTTATACGCGCGGGCCCGATGCATTTAATATATCTTACTTCTATTTATAAGTAAGATATACACGACTTGTACAATTATACTCGGCTTATTCGGGTTTTATATAACTTATATAAATCGGCACTTGCTTTACGTATACTATTTTACTTCTTACGCTCTTTATATATATATAATAGTCCCTATTTAACAAGGGATATAAATTATAAACTTATTAAATATATTACTTTTAAAGTACTATTATATGTTATATATTCGGATTACTTAGCTATACTAACACTAATTAGTAGTTAATTTATTTGGTTAAATAGATTATAAAATAGCTAAGAACTAGTTTTAGAAGAGGTATTTTATTTTAATATAATAAGTTAAAAGAGGACTAAAGGATAATATCGTATTAGCTTAATAAAGGATTAATTTTGCGCTACTTTTGCAAAATTGTATTAAAGGAACTTAATAGCTCTTATTTAAAATTTAGTAAAAGTAAGAAGTAGAAAAGGATTTTAAGGATTTAGAATAAAATTAAGTAATAATACCGAGTTAGCTTAATTCTCCTTTTATTTTTGCATTTATCACACAAATTACCCTTCTTATAATATATAAACTATTATATAAAGATAATAAAATCGATAAAACGATAACATGTTTTTATTTTTTATATTAATAAGCTATAAGCTAAACAAGGAGCATTAAAGCAAGGAATTCGACTTAAATAATCCGAAAACTTGTATAATAATATATATAAATAATTACTTTATTTTATTAATCTTATAATATAAGTATTATAAATATATAAACTTTAAGTGTTAAGAGGAGATTCGGGAGGCTTTAAAGGGATAAATATTAGAAATGCTCAAGTAAGCTAGTTAAAGGCTTATAAAAGAACTTTATACATATTTACTTATATATAAAGTATAAGTTAAAAGGCAAGCTAAATTAATCTCTTTTACTAAAGCTATATATGCTATCCTTATAAAAGAGATATAGCATAAATAAATAAAGGGTAAAATTTAAAAAGTACTCGAATTAAATATAAACTTCAAATTAAAGCTAAATTTAGTATATTAACTATTATATATAATAAAAGGGTATATAACTCTCGAATAAAATTAAGCCCCGCAAGCTATTATCGAGCAAGACTAGTCCGCTATATACTATATAAAACCCTTTAAGCGTATAAAACCTTTTAAATAAACACTAAGCCGTACGCTATTAAGATAGCTTATTAAGGATAAAATACTATATTTACTAATATAGCCGTATAAATAGTTTAATAATAACTTATACCCTTTACTAAAATAAGGTTTATTATTTCTAATTATACAATTAAAGCTAGCTATTTTATATAATTTACCCAATTAAATAAGCTAGCCTCGTCTACTTGCAAATATAATAAAAATTTATATAAGTAATAATAAGAAATATAATAAAAAAGAGTATAACATTTTAAATGTTAAACTTTAAGTGTTTTATAACTATTATATAAAAGTTAAGCTAATAAAGACACAATTTTACTTAGCATTTTCGATTATATTAAAAGGATAAGCTAGTTTATTTTATTATAATAAAATATTTAAACAATTATACAATTTTATTATTATAATAAAAATAATTAAAACTTACTTTAAAATAAAAGAACGCTATTAAAAGTACTTTATAAAATAAAAAAGAATAACACTTTATTATATTATAATAAAACACCTTAAAAAGACTTAGCCCGAATACTTAAAAGTGCTTTTTAACACCTTACGCATAGCTTAGCAGGGACTATTAATAGAGTACTAAAACGAGTATAACTTTAAAGACTAAGTAATTAATATATATAATAATATTCTAAAATGCTAACTTATATTATTTAAACCGGCATCGACCTTTAAAGGAATATATGCAAAGCTACGCTTAATAGTAAAGCAATTTATATAAGAAAAGGAGCTTAAAGATTATTTAATATATTATTAAAAGGACAATTTAGATAATTTATATAAACTTATATAATATTAGACTAACTAAACATATAAAGGTCGCGGGCGTAATAAGAGGAGAAACGATTATAGCAATTGCAGCCGTTTTGCGGGCCATTCCCGAGGACATTTTATAAAGTAGTTTTTAAGACATTTTATAAGTCGTTTTATAAGCCGTTTTGCAAATTATAATTAAATTACAAAGGATTATACAAAGAAGTGCTTTATTTGCAAAGAACTAAGATATTAGTCTATAAAGTATATAAATAAAGAGAAAAAGAAGGCATATTAGCAATTTATTACAAATATATTAAATAAGGATTTTTAAGCTTTTATACTAAAGTTCGAAGGAACTTTAAGCAATAGCAATAAGTTAAATAATTTACTACAATTGCACAACTTATAATAAATTGCGTCGCTAAAAATACACAAATTATTATATAAAGTAAAGTAGTTCTTTACCGAATTCAGTAAAATTAATAAATTAAAAGCAATAACAACTTTAAATAACTAGTTATTTATATATATAATTATTGCAAAAGACATTTTTACTTAACCTTTAAAAATATTAGTTTTTACATTTAAAGATTATTATTCTTTAAGCATATTTTAAAGAATTATGCCCGATAGCAATATATTAAGCGTATTAACTGCAAAGGAGCCTTAAGTCTTAGCACTATAAAAGCTTAACCTAATAATTAAAATTAATTATACAAATATTAGAAATTATTATATTTAATTTAGCAAAAGATTAGCGACTATACAAAGAATAATTACTATAAATATATTACTTAAACCGATTATATTTTATATTATACTAGTAAATATACTATTCTTATATTATATTTAAGATATAAACAAAATAAGAGTTAAATTAAATAATCTTATTAATATTTTAATTTAAAGCAAGAAGATTATACTAATTATATAAAAATAAAGTTATTTATAAATACTCTTGCATTAAAAGGAAAAAGCTATAATATATAATCACTTAATAAAAATAAAGCTAAAATAACTTTATTACTATTTTAAATACTTATTTATACAAAGACTAGCAAAAGTACTAAAAAGGGCCGGATATGCAAGTATTAATTAACGCATAATCGAACGATTAATAAAGTATTATAAGAGTTATTAATTATATACAAAATCACCCGGCCAATTTAAGTTTACTTTTAAAGATAATTACAATTTTAACTATTTAATTATAATTAATATGCTTTACTTAAACGGCAAACTAGTGCTTTAAGCTATCGATAAAGCTATAGCATTTAATGCTACATAATTCTTAAAAGACATATTAGCAAAAATAATATAAGATATTATACGATTATATTAAATTAATATATATTAAAATTTACTTAATTACTTAATATACGATACCGGGAAAAACTTCTTATTAATAAAATTCCGGTAATATGCAAAATTACTAGCTATTAAAGTAAAAGAAGTACTAGTTAAAGCTTATAATAGTATTAGCAAAGTCAAATAATACTATACACTATTAAAATGTTTATATAAAATCTTATAAGACAAATTGCAAAATAAAAAGCTTAATAAGGAAGTAATTTTGCAAATAGTAGTAAAAGTTATAAATAATATTGCAAGACTAGATAAGCTTATGCTTATATTCCTTGTTTTTGGATTATATCCTAAAATTACAAACTAAAACCCCCTAGCACTAATTATTACTAGGAAAGCAAAGGCCATTTGTATAATAATAAAGGAAGTACAATAATCTTATATAAAACGCCAAGTCCAAGAAGCACTTGCTACTAAAAATAGACTAATTATAAATAAAATGCACAATTTACTACTTTAATTAAATATACAAGTATAGCGCGAAAATAAGGGATAAAAGGGCTTATATAAATTAATTGTAATAGATAGCAAAACTTGTACAATTTAAATACTATATAAACTAACCAATTTTCGGTTTACAATTATAAAGCCATTTTATACAAATCCGCTAATTGATTTAATTAGTGCAAAAACACTAAGCAATTAAGCTATTCTAACCCACAATTTAATAAACTTAGTAGGGGTTATTAACAAAACAAAGGAATTAGCAACTATTACTCGAGCTATAGGCCAGTTGTCGAAATTCCTTTTTACTAGCGCAAAGAAAACCTAAAGGCTTTTAATACTAAAAAAGAAGAGGCTAACCTGCAACTTTTACTTTAGCTAAAGAAATAAAGGGTAATTACTATACTAAGACTACTATTCTAGGCTTTATAAAAGCAAGAAATTGAGGCTTTAATTGCAAGGGACATATTTAAGTTTATTTTATATAATCCTAAGGTTTATAAAAGCAAAATTTTCAATTCTAGACTAGTAAACAAAGTTAAGGGCAAGTTAATTAACTTATTATATAAGAAATTATAATTAGTAATTCAAGTATATAATAACAAAAGAAAGGAAGTAATTTTAATATAATTACTTATAATTTAGCAAGCAAGCTAAAGGCAAATTATAGCACTTGCACTATTATTTGCAAAAATAGATATTAACTTATTCCTTTGAGATATTACACAAGTATATATCTAATTTACAATATTCTTAAACCGACAAATCTTAGCGCATTTACCTAAAAAAACTCAAAGCCCAATTTTTACTTAAAACAATTATAATTATACAAAAATTATTATATAATATACTAGAAGCTAGAACCTATTAGTAAGCTATATATTATAAATATTACTAAAAAAAAAAGCTACATATAACAACTTTATTGTACAATCCTTGCCTTTTAATAATAATAATAATAAAAGCTTTTAAATTAGTCGAAATGTAAACAAATAATACCTTAATTTTAAAGGATAGCAAATTTAAGACTTTAAAGCACGAGGAACTAGCAAAAGCAAATATTACTATAAAACCTATAAAGCAATTATTACTTGATATGCTAATAATTTTTAATAAATATATCCTTTAACAAAAAGGAAATTTAATTTTATTAATGCAAAAAGGCTAAGGCAAGAAAATCGAGCTAGTTGACACAAAAGTATTTACTTAAAATAACTAGTATAAGGAGCAACAAGCTTACAAGGCATATGTTATAACAATCTATTAACTAAAGGCTATTTTTAACTTGTTAATTGTAGCTTAGCACTAAGAATTAACTAAAAAAGACATAGCAATGCTAAACAAACAACTATAATAGCAACTAGACAACTTAAAACAAAGAATTAAATATATAAATTTAAATTTAAATTATATAAAGCTATTTGTATTTATTAATAGATTATTTGCAAATAACAAAGATTTAAGCTTTTAGATTAAATATAAAATTATCCTTGCAAACAAAATTACAAGTATAATATTAGACTTATTTAAGCTACAAAGCAACTTAGTGCATTATAGTAATATAAAGAGCAAACAAGTTATTAGAAGTGTCCTTGCATTAAAGGTATATAAAATAGTAAGAGGTGTTAATATAGCTATTGCTATTAATATTACTAGTAAAATAATTACTAACTAACTAAGACTACTTCTAACCCCGATTATTATTTGCACTAATTCTTATTTATTATATAAATGCCTTATTAAGCTCGAAACCACTAAAGAAAAGAGGCTAATAATCGATATTATAGCTATCCGACAATTGTAAAAATAAAGGAAACTTACAAAAATATAATAAATTAATAGCCAAGACAACCTAGCAAACACTATAACTAAAAGAACTCCGAATAAGGCCTTAAAGAAGTTTATTAATACAAATTAATTAGATATATAAGTTAAAGGATAAATAAAGAGAGCAAATAATACAATTAGAGGCTTTTAAGCTAAGGCACATGACGCTATTAATACTTTAAGTTTAAAGCTACTTAAATAGAGGCAAAATTAGCAAGTTGCCCCTTTAAAGGCAGCTTAAGGATTAAAGCTACTCTAAGAAGGAAAATTCCCCCTTTAAGGGCAGCTTAACAAATAAGGCAGCAATAGTTACATGTTACTTTCGGGTTTACTTGTTTCTTAATTTATTTAATTTATCTAATTTACTTACTTGTTTTATAACTTAGTTTACTTGCTTTGCCTTACTTATTTTATTATTATTCGGGCATAATTTACATTTAATTCAAGTGCGTTTTATATAAAAAGAAAAGGTTACTAGTATTAAAACATATATTACATTTACCCCTAATATTGCATTTACTTTTACTCTTATATAGCTCAACTACTAGCCTTATTCCTAATCCTACTTTCGGGTTTTAGCAAGCTTACTTTTCGGGCCCTAGTTTAAATCCTTTATACGCATAGGCCTAATATATTTAATATATCCCACTTATATCTATAAGTAAGTTATACACAACTTGTACAATTATACTTAGCTTATTTGTCACGAACGCCAGCTTCTGGGCTCAAAGAGCATAGGTAAAAGGGTTTCTTATTCGACTATTCAAAGCTAAAGAAGGAAGCAGGAGCATGAGGCTCGCATGCATAATATCTTGAGGCTCGCCAACCTTACCAGCCTAGCCTAATCGGGAATAGCGCTGCACGTGCCAGCGCCAGAACCGTAACATTATTTAAGCTATATATAACTTATACATTAGCATTTGCTTTGCATGTACTATTTTACTTCTTATGCTCCTTATATATATATAGCAATCCTTATTTAATAAGGGACACACATTACACATTATTAAATATATTACTTTTGGGGTACTATTGTGTATCACACATTTCGGATCACCTGGCTATACCAACAATATAAACTAAAAGTAATACAAGTGAAAATTGTAAAAATTATATTAAAATAAGTGCTAATATTATAAATTATGTAGATTGCACTAAAATAAGTAATAATCTTATTTATATAATTACTAAAAGTAGTAAAAATACTACGCGTATATTATATGCTAGAGCAAATTATATTAGTCGTGTCCTAATTAGAAGAGTCTTTAATAATAAGTGTCGGTCCACCTATAACACGTAGCACTGTCATGTGACCTATAACCGCTAGTGAATATTATACTAACAATAAGGTTATATAGCTTATAATAGCTTTAAAGCTATATAAATTAAATTAAATAAATTAACCTCCTTAAAAGCATCAATAGCACCTTTTAAATTAGTTAATTTAAATTGGGCCTTAAAGCAAGATGCTATAAATTAGGTACTAAGGATTTTAGATAAATTAAAATCTTTAAAGAAAATAAATACTTTTAAAGCTATTAAAGGACATATTTTTGCAAATAAGACCGTTATAATTACAAGGTGGATTTTATAGCAAAGATTTAAAACTAATAAACTTTTAAGGAGAAGAAAAGCTAAGCTAATTGCTAAAGGATATAAATAATAAGCTAAAAACGATTATTTTAAGACATTTATTGCCTAATAGCATAAGTGTTATATTATCGGATTTAGGGGGGTTCGCATGCGATATAAAAAGGGCATAAAAAGGTCTTCTTTTAAGCGAGGTGCAAAAACTGGCCATTTGATTGGCTAAAAAAAATATAATATAATATATATTAGCAAGAACATTAAAATTATAACTAATATAGCAAAACTATGACTTTTACTAGCCAAATCGCGCTTTTTAGCTATACTTCTTATAAACTTTACATTTAACTTATTATTTATTAAAAGTAAATATAATATAGTAAGCTGGCAATTGTCGATTTTAAAAACCTCATTTTAATTATTGATTTTGTTAATTTCTACTCTAGAATTGCGCTTTATAGCTATCAGCTTTATAATATATTTAGCTAACCTTTTTAAAGGCTAATAGCTCTTTAAGAAGATATTTATAATATACCCTTTAATAATAAGAATAAAAATACAGTTAAGGGTTATTAGCGTCGATTCTAAGAGTCATAATATTAATAATAGCTTTATTATAACCCTAATGCTCTTATGCCTTCTTTAATTATGCCTTTGCCCCTTCCCTTATATCCTTTACTTAATAATCTTCTTATAAATACTATATAAGTTGCCCGGTCTATTATAGTAATATTAATTCCTATAAGATAAATACTAGATTTATAAGCTAATATTATATTAAAAGGTTTAGATAAGGGGAAGGCTAATTTAGAAGCTAATTTAAGTTAATATATAAGATTAGTACTTGCTTTTAAACTATATAGTCGCTATATTAATAACCAACAGCTAAAAGGACTATTTAGGTCTTATAGAGTAATTCCTAAAAAGTTTAATAGTATATATTATAATTGCTAATATAATAATAATAGTTTAAGCTATTTATTTTATTATATATATTACTTATTAGTTTTATAGACTTTCTAATTTTTAATAGGGCAAAATACTACTTTAAATATAGTAAAAATCCCTTATAATTTATTAGTTAAACCTTGAACTTTGCCTTTATTAAAAAATATAATCTTAAAAAAGACAATATAAAAACAAATAAGGTTATAAAGCCTGGGGAAAGGTATATAAGATAATAAGGAATGGCTTATTTTGGCTAGTTTATATACTAAAGCTAAAGGTAATATAGAAATTAATAAGGATAATAAGGGTAATAAGGGTAATAATAATAATTTTGGTCTTAAGCCTTTAGCTAAAGGTGCTAAAAGCTTTATAATAATAGTATAATATATAATTATTTGCCTTGTATAATTTAATTGCTTGCTTTATAAGTTGCTTTTATAATATTAGTTAAAATTAGTATAAAACAAAACAATGGTTAGAAATTACTATTTATTGTTATTAATAATATTATTTATTCTAGCTTTTAATTAGTCTTTTCCAAAATCCTTTAATAAGGAATACTAAATTATAATACTTAATATTTAAAAGATACTATGCCCTTATTATATATAATCTTACTTCTTATATTTTACTTGCTTTTAATTGCTAATATTTATTAATAAATTATCTAAAGTATTCTATTAACTTATTCTTGGTTAATTAGATATATCCTAATACTATAATAGGCTAGTTCCGGCTTTTAGAAGTGGCGCTAAAGGTAATTTATATAGTCCTAGCATAATAAAGTTGTTTTGTACTTAAGCTAAAGCTTATAAGGCATATTTTTATATAAATCTTAAAATTATAAGATAATAATAATCGAGGTTCTTTAAGATATTCTATATAAGTATAGCTTTTTCTTCTTCATCTAGCTTCTCTTTCTTTATTATTTTGGTATTTTGGCGTTTTATTATTTATTTTGCTATATTTTTAATACATACCCCCTCTATTGTTTTTAAATGTTAATAATATATATAATATAACTACTTAAAGCCTTTAACTATAGAATTTTTTAGTAAATTCCTTAATAATAAGTTTAAAGGCACTTATAAAGAATATGCTAATCTAATAGCTCTAAGGGCTCGAATTACAAAGGCGTAAAAGCATAAAAGACCAGTGTGTCAAATGAGTAAAGTAGATTAACAGGCGTTACTCATAATCTACTCAAGGCAAACTAGTGTTACTCATAATCTACTTAGTGATTATGATTAATTAATTAATTAAATTAAGTAACTTGATCACGTGCGCTTCAAGTACTGCGCTAACCGAATAGGATAGCGTCGGAGGGGCAAAATGCCCGATTCGGCTCAGGCCTTGCCACACTGCTTAATAAGCGAGTAAGAACATCAAAAAAAACACCTCAATTCTTCACTCCCTAATTAATAATAATATTATAATTAAAATAATTAAAATCAAAAGAAAATAATCACTTATGTTCTGAAATTAATACTTGATTTCTAATTAGACGAATTTTAAAAATTCATTTAGAAACAATTTTTTATTATATAAAGTGAATTGCCTCGATTTTTTTATGTCTTTATCACTTTAACAATCTATTATAAATCAAGGCTTTATTATTTTAAAACGACTTTAACTATAAAAAGTACTCGTTTATATTATATATATTTAATTGTATCTCAATTTACTCAAACTCTTAAAATATAAAGCAAAATCTATATTATATAACTTGCATGTGATGATTTATTCAATTATTCAAGTTAATCAAAGCATATTTGCTACTCATACTCAATGATTAATTAAAAACCGCTACTCATATTCTACTCATTAATCATGATTAATTAATTAATTAAATTAAATAACTTGAGTATTCCTTTGACACACTATAAAAGACTATTATTATAAGAGCTTAATTTAAATGCTTAATAAACCCTTCTCCTTTAAATTGCACTTATAATTATTATCCTTAAACTAATATTAGTCGACCATATATAAGCTAAAAACAAAAGGCAATAATCTAATCAACTTTTTATTTATAATACTAAATCCCTTATCTTAACCCCTATTATTAATTATAATAATACTGTTACCCTCTTTATTTAAACTCTTAAATCACTTCTTATGCCTCTTATATATTTAAAGGATTAAGAACAGGTTATAAACTTTTATAAGAAGCTATACAAGCATATAATAGAGATATATAGACAATATAACAAATATTAGTTTAAGATAAGTCTTAAGGATAGTATTTATAAGGATTATTAAAAATAAGATAATAATCAAGTAATAGATTAGCCTTTTTTAATTAGTATAAAGAATTTAATTATACTTAGAATAATTCTAAATATCTTAAAGGATTTGTTTATTGTAGAGGAGGCTTTAATTATTAGAGCTTATTATTAAATATTAATATTTTAATATTAAGGTCTTTAATATTATTATACTAAATATGCTTATTATTTCTTATAAAATAACCTATAAAAGCTATAGGGCACTAAACTTCCACAGGGAGACGTAGGTGCCGTGGGCGCGGAGGCTTATCACAGGAGTTAACAAGACCTGAATAACCTCATTATTTCCTATTTGGGGTTGCGCCGGCAGTAGCCGACGAGGGGGAGTGTCAGGAATAATGGTATAGTGGCACGTGAGCCGCTAGGGCCACCAGGGGGTGCAGCTACTCGTGATACGGCTAACCGAAACCCCACCAAAAGTCAAGAACTTTAAAATTTTGCAAATTGATCGAATATTATTAAAACTCTTTGATTTCGAAGAACTAAACTTTGATTTGTTGTTTATTATAATATATATAAACATTTTAGCCTCAAAAATTTCAACCGCATTTCTATTTTCAAATCTCGAATTTTGTAAGTATAAATATAATTATTTTAATTATTCTTATAAAAACAAACTTTTAGTCTAAATCCTTCCGTCATACAATAATTTAATACTAATCATAAATAATATTAAAATTTTAAGAGAAAATAATTTGAAACAAATTATTCATTACAATGCAAAGTTGGAGGTTTTTAGTGGGGTTTCGGTTAGCCGTATTATGAAGTAGCTGCACCCCCTGGTGGGCCCGCTAGGTTATCCTGTATATATATGGTGTTTCCACCCTACCTTACTTATTATTATCTGCATCCATATGCACTACAATTTACCTCCTTTGCACCTCAATCATACGATTATTCCGCTGTCATTTAGGCTCATACCTTAACAATGCTGACTGAAATCGCTCGTCCGCTCCGAGCGGCATTCTTGCACAGGTGGGCAAGGGAGCCAGAATTGAATCCCTACTCAACGTCATCACGACATATTGATAGGTTCATAGAGGTGGCTGCGTTCTAGACTAACAGACATCGGCATTTATATTTAGACAATATGGAAAACACACATATCGGCATTCAAATGTCGAACAACCTATATCAGGCTTATAATAGGCATCAATACATAAGGTCTCATCAATTTCATTGCTGGCGGGTATAGCTTAAGTTTGTTTGCCTGTTTTTTTTTTTTTTGGTGTTCTTCATGGGTAGATGAGGGTGGGCGTATGGGCATTTGGCTGGTGAATTCATTTAATATGAACAAATATAGGCTATATTGCTTAAAACACTATAATTAAACAAACTCATTACATTAGTTTGGCAGTAGGATTAGCGCAAATTTCGAGCAGAAGAACGCGTTGAAATTGGCGTTAGGGATTTGGGTTAAAGAACTGGGTGAGAAGAATTTGAGCTTTTGGCGAGAAAGATAATGGAGTAGAGGAATGGGATCTATTGACTGAGGTTATGGCAAGCACTGGGGAAGTTCCAATAGTAAAGCAAAGTTTGTTTGTACTTTCCAATAGTTGAAAATCTCACGCCGGTGCTAATATTTTGTCCTGACCCTTAAAGTTGAGATAAATGAGATAAAGCCACGTGTGAAAACAGTCCTAATGTTGCACCTAGACTAGACGCTGAAGAAATCTCCTCTGCTTGACCTTCAAGGACCAATCAACCTTTTCCTCCTCTTCTGATTCTTCATTCTCCGAATCGTTCCCAGCTACATGTCTCCAGGGATATAAGTCGTCATCTCCGTGCTCGGTATCCGATATTTCCCATTGATCTTTCAACTCACTTCGTAAGTCTCTCACCAAGGAATCGTTAGATTCATCAGGGATCCCATAGAGTAGCAAAGACTCAAAAAGCTTCTTGTGTCGATTATAACCGATTCTCCGTATCCACTCCCAAGGAAACATCTTCAATGGCTTGAGCAATATTATCACCAATCGTTTGATCCATATATGCGACACTCTACCCCATGGTGTTGTGACCAAACTGATATTGAATGCTAATAGAACGAATGGGATGGACACGCCAAATGAGATACCAACTGCTTCTTGTTAGTGTGTGCAGTTTCCTTAGAGCGATTATGAACTTACAGAGCAGGCCACAAATGTAGCGCAGCGGCCAGCTTGTATTTCCTGATTTTGGATCCCTTGGAAATTGTTGAACTCCAAGGGCGAAGAAGGACGCCATGAATGAAAGTGGCAGCTACGGCGATGTTAGTCCACTGTGAATAGCAGAAAGTGAAAGTTTTACACACAAAAATAATCGTAACAACGGTGAAAACAAGCAAAGTCTAGCGTGAGTCAGTAAACCCTAAGAAAAAGATAGTTGGGTTTGAAATTGCTACATTTCCCTGCTTAGCAGTCTCCTCTGCTCCTTCACGAGAGGACCGAGCCTCCCAGAGGTTGGCTTGCTTTTGCTTAAGATCGAGCAGGTGTTCAAGCTGATCCGAATTAGTTGATTTGTCATGGCGGTGCATGAATGGTAAGAATTACCCCCTTTTCAACATCCTTTGCATGTGCTTCCATGGCTGTGAAGTTCTTTTTGGTGCCATTAATCAGATCCCGAACTTTGGGAAATGGGTGAGATATTGTTGTTGGTACTGTAATTTGCGCTGGCGGCGTTTGTGATGGCGAAGCTGAAACTTCTGCGGGCTTCTTGAAGAATTCCTTGAGACCATCGGATTCAAGGATTTCGATCTGATCACAGAGGACAGATAAAATCATCTTAATTTCATCCAAGATGTCCTTAACCTCTTTAAGCAAATTTGACTCGCTGCGGATGTCAAGTAGCTTTTTGAGCAGTTTACTTCTCTGCTCCTGATACTTGGCATGCTTGTCGTGTAAGCCATACAACAGCTTTGTCTGGGCGCGAAATTTCGTGAATAGTAGAGTCTCTTTGTCCTCCTGTCCATCGTCAGCAAAGTATTCAGGGGTTAGTATATTTATGATAACAATAGAACTTACCGCATTTCCTATCGCACTTTCAAAGAACTGCAGGAATTTCAAAGATTCAACTTCTTGGTAACGGTCCATAGCCCTGCAACAGACAGTCATAATTCGAGAGAGTAAATCTGTGGTGTTGACGATTGGATCCCTATCTTCTTCATCTAGAATGAGGGTTTCGGGATCATCTGCAGCCGCAGTCGAATCTGCCCCATCGCGTGACGGAAAGGAGGTTATCACAGTATCCGGCTCATCCCCTTGTCCTTTGATAAGCCATAGCCAAAGTTGGTCAACCATAAGAATATTGTGGCTTTGGGGCCTGTGCTCAGATACGCCCTTTGATCTCTGAATCCACCGAGAGACGACCTGGGTCCTGTCTCTATATGACGTGTCTTTAAGCATGTAGTAATATGATTGGTCAAGGGTGCTGGACCTATTAGTACAGGTTCCATTTCTAGGCTCTAGACTTTTATAGAAAGAAACTTACCGCCTTGGGTGGAGTGGAAGATAGGAGTCTCCAGACTTATAATTCAAGTATCCACGTATGGTAGACTTTGTTTCATCCTTGACATCTGATTGTTGCTGTTGCTTACGATATCGAAACCAAGTGAGGAATCCTCTGCGATTAGGGAAACTTATGTCCGAGGGGGTCCTTCTTCGTGGACCATGGGTCTCGAAATCATTTTCCGAGGCAAAAGGTTTGTATATCAATTTGACGAGGTCGCTGAGTTCCTTCTGCCTCTCGATTTCTTCGTAACTCAGATACGGCATCTAATTTTCAACAGTTAACATAAAGTGTTGTAGGAAAAGAGTTCTATGGGTAATTTTACCAAAATTACGAAAGCCTCGTGCTTTAATGGCCCATTCTTACGCTGAAGGTTCTGTAACCTTGCGCCTTGAGGATTCATACATCGCTAAAATTGAGCTGTGGGTAAGTAGCTTCGCTTGAATGAGTACACTTATGAGACGTGGAGTCCTGGCTTTACAAGACTGCAACCGAGTGCCAGCTGAATGAGAGTTCAACATACGC
>Ga0302221_10001158_pt1 | contig 17340 bp, 14 predicted proteins | sample II_Palsa_E2_1_FD_193517 | JGI IMG/M metagenome (GOLD analysis project Ga0302221, IMG submission 193517) | Peat permafrost microbial communities from Stordalen Mire near Abisko, Sweden - II_Palsa_E2_1 | ecosystem: Environmental > Terrestrial > Soil > Palsa > Peat permafrost | place: Sweden... | reverse complement strand
TGGGGCATTCTCATTAATAGGCGGCGGCGATTCTGCAGCAGCTGTAGCTAAATTTAATTTAACCGAAGAAGTAAGCTATGTTTCAACCGGCGGCGGCGCCTTGCTTGAATATATGGAAGGTAAGGAATTGCCAGGGGTTAAAGCGATAAATGATTGAAAACCAGTACTTAAACAACAAAGCCCGCATTCGTGTCATTTCGACGAGGAAAGAGGAGAAAACTTTTCAAAGACGCGAAGCGGACTGTGCAGGGTTTAGAAGTTCTTTCACTTTGTTCGGGACGACATATTAATTAAAATTTTTCGTAACGATTTTATGAAGACAATCCCCCATGGTTGTCTTTTTTGTTTTATTCCGTACTTTTAAAAACTAATATTATCTTAAATGAAGAAACTGTTCTTTTCAGCTATATGCCTTCTGCTTTTAGCTTTCACCTCTTTCGCACAGCCGGTCGATGCATAAAGTTTATACCTCTAAGGAAAATCCAAGCTTTTTGAAAGTGAGGGTTATGAATTGAGTGGTGTAGAGGTAGTAGCAGTATTGAGTGCAGTAGCAGCAAAAAAGCAATGGCCCCCGGATGAGTATAGTGGTGTTTCTACGCTATGAATAATCATAATTGATAGTCAAACAATCGGTGAAATCTTTTATAAATCGGTGTAATCCAATAAAAAAATAATGAAAAAGACAGCCTTATGCTTTGCCCTGATCTTACTGGCAATTGGAAAAACCTTTAGCCAGATACCTGCAATTATTGAAAAGGGTGGCCGTCATGCCCTTTTGGTTGACGGGGAACCTTTCCTGGTGTTGGGTGGGCAAGCCCATAATTCTAGCGCATGGCCGGGGATGCTGCCACAGGTATGGACGGCAGTTGAGGATATGCACCTCAACACGCTCGAAGTACCCATATACTGGGAGCAGATCGAGCCACAGTCCGGTCATTTTGATTTTTCGCTGATTAATTTATTGATAACTCAGGCACGGCAACATAAAGTGCACCTGGTGCTGATTTGGTTTGCCACCTGGAAAAATGGCAGTAACCACTACATGCCCGAATGGATGAAGCGCGATGCTGCCAAATATCCCAATATAACCGGCAAAAACGGGCAGCTGGTCGATTCGCCTTCGCCAAATATAAAGGCTACTACGGAAGCGGATATAAAGGCTTTTACACAGGTGATGCGGTATTTGAAGCGGGCAGACACGCAGCATACTGTAATTATGGTCCAGATAGAGAACGAATCAGGGGCGTGGGGAAGCGTGAGGGATTACTCCGCCCTTGCCCAAAAATTATTTGAAGGGAATGTTCCGGCCGAACTGATGAAACCTGCAATACTTAAGGCCCTGAATGTTCCTGTAGTTACTGACGGCACCTGGCAACAAGTATTTGGCGAAAGAGCAGATGAATATTTCCAGGCCTGGTCGGTCGCACGGTTCATCGGGCAGGTTGCGACCGCAGGTAAAGCGGTGTACCGTTTGCCCATGTACACGAATGCCGCGCTTCGCGACCCTCTGACCAACCCAATGGCAAATAACTATGAAAGCGGCGGTCCTACAGATAATGTGATCCCGATTTGGAAGGTTGCCTCCCCGGCCCTTGATCTTGTCGCCCCGGATATCTATCTTCAGGGCAGTGAAAAGGTGATGAAGGTAATAGATCTGTATGACAGGCAGGACAACCCACTTTTTGTACCGGAAGCGGCTTTGATTGCAGATAATGCGAAATACCTGTATGAAGTTATTGCCCGAGGCGGCATAGGCTTTTCACCGTTCGGGATAGACGACAACGGGCACAAGGCAACCGCCGCCGAAGCTAATGAACGCCTTGCGCCTTTTGCAAAGGAATACTCGATGGCCGCCCCTATGATGCGTGAATTGGCGGAATGGAGCTTTGAAGGAAAAATAAAAGCTGTTGTGGAACATGAAGACCATGCCGGGCAAACCATTGATCTTGGCGCCTGGCAGTGTGCTGTAACGTTTGGTGGCTCGGGCAGGGCAAATGCGGCGCCGGTTTATAACCAGCCAACCGGAAAATTGATGATCGTAAAACTGGATGAAAATAAATTCATCGTAATTGGAACTCGCTGTCATATCACCTTTCATCCCGCAGGCAATAACGTAAACAAGGCATGGCAATACCTGAAAGTAGAAGAAGGCAGCTATGAAAACGGGGCTTTTAAATTATCACGGATACAGAATGGCGATGAAACCGATTGGGGTGGGCCGGGATTTGGTGATACGCCGGTTGTGCTAAGGGTTTCGTTGGTTGTGAGGTGAACAAGTTTAGGCTGAGCATCAATAACGCGTACGAGTGTTGATGAGAAAACTGTGCGCTCTTTTATAAATCGTTGTAATCCAATAAAATGTTATGAAAATCTACCTCATTTTAATTTTTCTTATAATTTGCGCTTCTGCTTGTCAAAACAAAAGTAACAGCGAAAAAAAATATGACGTTGTCCCATTGCCTAAAGATGACTCGACTTTCCTGGCTTTAAAAGATACCGCCCAGGCGCATTTACAAACTTTTATTGACAGTTTAAACATTCATGGCAAAGAAACTGCGGATTACAGGTTTGGTGTGAAATCAGATTTTATTGAAAATGGCATCCATGAGCACATGTGGTCGCAAATATCAAGGTATGATAAGGGTTGGTTCAAAGGTATTTTTATTGATTCGGCGTTTGATTTAAAGCACATTAAAACAGGGGATAAAGTAAGCGTTAACCGTGAGGCCGTAGAAGATTGGTCTGTTTATAACAAGGTTACAGGGAAAATGGTCGGGAACTATTCGTTGAGGTATTTGAATGGGAAGGTGAGGCGGTGAAAACTGTCAGATTTGTTAAGAGAATATCAGAGTTCACATCAAAGATGAAACAGAATAGTTTACGACACAAGTAAATTTTCAAGCCTGCCTTTCCTCGCCCGTATATACCATCAGCTTCTCCGCCATTACCTCGCTGATTTTCCGGTACGAATCAAATGTCCAGCCGGCAACATGTGGGGTTAATATCACTTTGTTTGATTGGCTGAGCTCTTCAAACCATTTCTGTTCGGCCAGCGCCGGGAATTTTTCTGATTCAAGCACATCTAAACCTGCGCCTAAAATTTTGCCTTGTTTTATAGCATTTAATACAGCCCTTGTGTTCAAAACCTGGCCGCGTGCAGTATTGAGCAAAAATATTGGCTTTTTAAAGCGGAACAGGTATTCTTCATTTACCATACCTGCAGTTTCAGCAGTTAAGGGGATATGCAGGCTTAACACATCGCTGTGCTTAACAATTTCCTCCATACTAACCTCGCGGGCATAAGCATCGCTAAAGCCTGTTTTATATTTGTCGTAAGCGATAACATTAACCTCAAACCCGGAGAGTTTTCTTGCGAAACTGCGTCCCATAAAGCCATATCCTATAATGCCTGCTGTTTTACCTTTCAATTCATAACCCCGATTGGCCTCGCGCTGCCAGCTTCCTGCCCGTATTTGCGCATCTGCAATATTAAAGTTATTCATCAGGGCAAGTAACAGGCCAATGGCATGTTCGCCTACGGCATCCATGTTACCCTCAGAAGCGTTTATCAGAGTGATGCCTTTTTTAGCGGCATACGCCTCAGCAATGTTGTCCATCCCGGCGCCAGCACGGCAAACAAAGCGCAGGTTTATACCTGCATCAATATATTGCCGGTTTAATTTAAATTTTGAACGCATCACCAGGCCGGTATAATTGCCTATAATTTGCAGCGCTTCATCGGGTTTTATGGTCGGTTTATAATCGCAGTGATAGCCCATCGCTTCGGCGCGTTCCATAAAAACAGGGTGGATATCATCAACGATGAGGATGTTATTGTTTTTCAAATTTTATATTTAATAAGGTTACAAATGTATTGACTATATGAACAACTAAGCATAGTCTATTGCCATTTGTTTTATCCGTTCTATGATGTCATTTACTGGTTGTTGCAGTTCTATACCCATTTTTAAATGCTCGTTGGGATATTCATCCTTCAAGTATTGCATTAAAGCGTAATATATAGGTTTGAACTTATCTTTAAGATTTAGTGTGTCGTTCTCAAATAATTTTAAAGTAAAGTTGTATTGTTTTTTGGCCATCAATAATAAAACTAATGATTCAATCTGCATATTTGCATTGATTTGATTTTGTTCAGTTACAATAACTTTAATATATTGATAAATAAGATCAAATGCCTCTTTGAATTGATCGTTCCAAGTATAAACGATAGCTTTGAACAGGTATTCAGCACTAATTCGCAAATCTTTCATTTGTTCGGCAATTTCTATAGCTTTCTTTTTATTTTTTTTGTTTACGTAAACACCAGCTAAAAACATGGAAATTAATTTATAATTTAATGACAGGTTGTTGGTACTTTCAAATATTCCTTTTGCTTTAATGAATTGTATTTCAGCGGCTTCTTCGTTTTTATTGACAGATAGCAACAGTGCTCTGTAGAAGTCATAATCTGGATCATCTAAACCGGTTTTTTGCCAATAATTTATTATTTCGTCTGCCTTTTTGTAATTTTCGAGTTTAAAAATGTATGCTTCTATTAACGTCTTACCAAAACCAACTTTCCCCGAATCAATTGCTTTTAAATAATACTTTTCAGCATTTTTATAATCACTAATTTTTATATACAAATCAATTATTTTCTGATATAATGTGTAATCTCCAAGTTCTAACGCGATTCTGTAATATTTGATAGCCTTAGCATAATCATTTTTACCCCTTTCATAAACCAAACCTAAATAATAGTTAACTTTTCCGACAGAAATTACGCCATTAGTGCCAGTAACTAATGCTTCATTGAGACATTTAATTGCTTTGTTATCAGCTTTTAGCTGAAAATAAGCAAGCCCTAGTAGATATGGTTTTACTTGATTATCATTATTTATTGCATTTATTGCTTTTTGGGACTCATTTAAGAATAAATAACAAGAAAACAACATGACGTTAGCATTAAGAGATGTTTGATCAATAGATTCTAACAGTTTTATAGCTTCTTTGTATTTATTCTTTGTATACAGTTTAGATGCTTTTTCAAACTTCTCTAAACTTATTTTTGGCAATATTTTTTTTTGCTCTTCATTTAAAATCCCTTCTGTTGCCTTAATTAACATTGCTTGATTCTCAAAATCAACTTTTGATGAATATGTTAAGGCTTCTGCAATCATTATAGCCGAGCTTGGGTAATACTTACCGGACTGTAATAATTCAATATGTCTTTTAATAAAGTTTTCAATATCAGTACTGCTATTATACCACGATTCCAAAAACTTGGTTAGCCACATTACTTTGCATCTATCAAAACGGTCACCATTGCGCATTAAATACCAGATATTAAAGAAGCGCTCCTTTAACTGGTATAGGTGGTTTTTGGTATTGGTTTGCTTTTTTTCAATGACATTATTTTTCTCCAGTTGCTGCAATTGTGCCGAGATCAATTTAGTCGCCATTGGCTTGCCATCTTCCCTGATGTTTTCAGCTATTTCTTTTGTGCTGATGGCATCCCATCCTTTGGCAATTACATCAATTATTTTTCTTTGTTGTACAGGCATGTCTTCCATGCGGTGCTTGTATAGGGGGGTAATTTTATCAAGTATCGTTTCCAGGTCACGTAGTGCCGTACCATCTTCATCTGCCAGTATCACCTCATAGATTAGCATGATTGTCCTGATGACCCCCCCTGTTAAAATCGCAAGTGTTTCTATTTTAGCTTTGTTTTTTTCTATGTCTATTTTTTCAGCTGCATTTTCCTGAAGTTTGGAAATTAATTGAAGGGTCTCATCCTTATCCAACCCTTCAAGATTTATGATCTTAAAAAACTCAAAAAATGGTTTTGAGTAATCATGCAAATCTTGCAACACCACTGCAGATGCTCCGATAATTCTTAAGTCATTACAGTTCATCAAAATTTCCCTGAAACGGTGCTGTTCTTTTTCCTTTAAATTATCTAAAAATAATTGGCCAAAATTGTCGAAGAAAATAACCAATTTCTTCTTCTTTTCTTTTAGTATGTTTAAGAGTAATTCAAAGCATTTCTTTTCATAATCATCATCGCCTATAAATTCATCGGTTCTGCCATAATAGTCCCCCCCTGTTTCCCATAAATTATCCAGGTATTTTAAAAGCTTTTCCCATAAATTCGATAGCGATGTCAGATCATAGGATTCTTCATTAAAAAATACAGGAACTAACCATTTATTAAGTTCCGGTGTATTTTCTATTTCATATTTCAATCGCAGCAGCAATGTGGTTTTGCCCATACCCCTTTGCCCTTGAATTAAGTAATGTTGTTCAGGGTATTTCATTTTGCCGGTTTGCAGATCTTTAAAAATCTTTTTAAATACCTGTGTACGTGCCACAAAATTTGTTATCAGCCAATCCTTTGGCTGACCAGCCGGGTTATATAAATTACTTTCCATTATTTGCAGATATGTTTTTTACACCAGGCTTGAAGAATAGGGGAAGTATATCGGTATTCACCTGCCGTTTTAAAAAGGTACCCATCGCCTTCAAGTATATTCATTATGTTATTTATATCGTCAATATGATACTTTACACTTTTATCAAATAAAACCTGTTTATTAATCGTTTCATTTTGTGCTATATATGTCAGAACCTCTAATGTGAAATCATGTTCAGTGCCTTTAAATATTTTGGCTAATCGCGAGAAATAGGGTTCAAACTGTGGTTTATTACGGGTATGTATAATTTGTTCGTATGCCTGATCAATACTGTCCCTGTCAACAAATCCTGTCGATTCATATACGTCCACAACTTCCTGCTGTATTAATTGTAAATGAAATGGGATCAGCCAGCTAACCTTCTTTAAAATATAATCCGTCAGGTCTTTATTTAACGAAAACTGCTCATTTTCCATTAAAAGATTTATAAAGTCCATGGCATCTTCATATGTTAAAGGATTTACCTCGACTGTGCGTAAGTCATTAATTGAAGTGAGTGGAGTTACTTTTTCGACCATTGGGAAGAGTGATACCGAGCCGGTGTAGATAAAATTGATTTTATCCTGCAGATGTTTATGATGTCTTAATTCACGATTTCTTTGAATGAAGCTTTCCGCAGCTTTATTGTCCTCTTTATCCAATATATTTTGAATAGTTTGAGGAAATTCATCTATCATTATTACTACTCTTCCATATTCTGCTTTTATGTGAGATAATAATTCAAGCAAAATTTCATAATAATCAGATTCACCCTCCTCCCTTAACTCTACTTTGTAAATACTTTTTACCCTTCCTACCACGCTGCTTATAGCGCTTTTAATTGAAGTAGAAATTTGTTCCAGCTTTTTTATTGCATCGCTTTTTATAACTTCTTCAAAAATGACTTTAAAGAAATCATTTGTATTATCAACTGATTCAGTAATTACATAAATAAAATAGTAATTCTCTCTTGGAAACTCTTCTAAATGTTTTAAGATTGATGTTTTACCTACTCTTCTTGGCGCTGATAAGTAGATACTCGTTCCGGTATCTAATACCCTGTAAATTTTATTAATTTCTTTTTTTCGATCATAAAAGGCATCGCCTCTCGCTGGATTTCCTAAGCTATTTTTCATTTAGCAATAAATTTATTGTCAAAAGTAATGACAAAATTTTTATTGTCAAAATTTTTAGCAATAAATTTATTGTCAAGTAAAATAGCACGGAAAGAAACCGCAAATGACAATCTTTCCAATATTGCAAAACTGGCACGGGAATAGCTCTGTTATTATAATACCGGCTTTAGCCGTATAAACTTAATACATCAGGCTATGAAACTTATAAAATTCAAAAAAATCGGTGCAGATATAAAGATGCAAGCCCAAAAGCTTGCACATGAGGGTTTTAAACAAATATTCGACCGTATTGATCAGCTTAATATTAAAAAAGGGGTCGATAGAATGGGGCTGGATAAATTTATTGACCAGTGTGCTTACCTTGCTGCCGGATCGGGTATTATTTCGGGCAGCGGGGGTGCACTTACAGTAATAGTAGGCATCCCTTTCGATTTCCTGAACCTTATAACACAGCAATTCAGGGTAACGATGGCTATTTCGTACTATAATAAGGGCAGTTACCAGCTCAGTTATGAAGAATTTATGTCGGTGGTGGCTACTTCGCTTAAAGTAGAAGCCGGTGTAAACCTGACTAAAACCGTGATGGAAGCTATTGCCGAAAAAATGCTGATGGTACTCGGTACACGTACGGCAGAACGAATGGTGCCGGTAGTCGGTGCAGTAATAGGCGGTACAGCCAATTATATTTTCATTAAAAGGATGGCAAAATCGGTAAAGGAAATGCACAACCAGGTTGTTGTATTAGTGTGAACTGATACTACTCATCCCGAAGGGATTTTACCGGGTTAGCCAAAGCAGCCCTGAACGTAATGTAACCAATAGTTGCCACTGAAATAAACAATAAAACAATAACCGGTATTGTAAACTGCCACCAGGTTAGTGAGGCTTTGAAAGCATAGTTATCGAGCCATTGTTTAATAAACAAAAACGATAACGGCAAAGCCAGTAAACTGGATAATAATACCAGTTTTACAGCATCAAAAGTTAACATGGATATGATATGGCTAACTGATGCGCCCAATACTTTACGTACACCTATTTCTTTAATACGCTTTGAGGTAGAATAGGCAGTTAACCCAAACAGCCCCATGCAGGCAATTAATATGGCAAGCGATGAAAAAAGCAGGAACAATCTTCCAAACTGTATATCCTGCTGGTACTGTTTGTTATAAAAATCATCTAAGAAAAACCAATCCATAGAAGATTCAGGAAAATAACCGTCCCAGGTCTTTTTAATTCCTGCTATGATCCTGTCTGGATCGGCACCTGAAAATTTAACAGAATAATATTTAGCTGGTACCCACGGGAAAGCAGGATCCATAAATAATATAACAGGGGTGTAGTTTTGCTGCAGCGATTGCTGATGATAATCTTTTATAACCCCGATTACCAGGTCGGGCTTGGTTTCTTTTGTTTCTAACCATACCTGTTTACCAATTGCGTCTTCATCCGAATCAAAGCCAAACTGCTTTACAGCAGCCTGGTTTAAAACCACACCGGTAGAATCTGCAGGGCGGCCTTTATCAAAGGCCCTGCCTGCAATGATCTGTAAATGATAATTTTTTATAAAGTCGTGGTCAACCTTTAACATCTCATAAAGTCGTTCTTCATTTTTGGACGCGCCGAACCTGCGGTTTGATAAAAATTCAGCAACCTCTTTTCCCGGTATTGCACCTGATGCCGTAACCCCGCTTACGCCCTCTATATTTTGCAGCATTTGTTTAAAGCTCTCAGCCTTTTTATCATAGTCTGGTGTTTTAACAGGCGCTTTTATTACCAGGGTTTGTTCAATATTTACCCCCAATTGCAGCCTGCTCATATAAATGATCTGGCGGTACACTGCAAAAGTGCCGGCGATCAGCACCAGGGAAGCTGCAAACTGAAACGCTACCATACCTTTACGCATGATAACGCCTGTTTTCGAAAAGTTATAACGCCCCTTTAAAACGGCTACCGGTTTTAGCCGGGATAAAAGCACGGCAGGGTAAATGCCCGAAACAAGAACACTACCAAAGAAAACCAATGCTATTTTTAAATATAATGAGGTGTTAAACAGCAATCCTAAGGATAAATTATTACCCATTAATTGTGGCAGCAGTTGCGCTGCAATGATTACCAGCACTATCCCCAGCAACAAAGAAATTCCGGTAATAATGAATGATTCAAACAGGAATTGCAGCATTAATTGTATGGAATTTGCCCCGCTAACTTTTCTTATACCCACTTCGCGCGACCTGTCTATAGCTTTCGCGGTTGACAGGTTAATATAATTTAAACAAGCTATCAGGAGGATAATGTAGGCTAATATGCCAAGAAATTGTACCGCTGTCCGGTTGCCCTTTGCCTCAATTTCGTATTGTTTGGCAGGGTTGAGATGAATATCAGTAAGCGGCACAAGGGTAATGGCCCATTTCAGGGTTTTTAATGAAAGGCCGGTTTTGTAGCGCTCGGCCAAAGCCGGGAATTTAGCCTCAACAGCATGAGGATTTGCACCGGGTTTAAGTTTTAAAAATGTATAGCTCTCATGCAAGTACCAAAAGTCCCTTAAAAATAACGGTGTAGTTGCCCATGAGATAAGGAAATTAAACTGCATCGTTGAATTTTTAGGAATATCCTTAAATACCCCCGACACCATGCAATGAAGGTTACCGTCAAGTGTGCCGACATCCAGGAACCTCCCAACCGGTTCAGTATGCCCGAAATATTTTTGCGCCGCAGATTGAGAGATCACTATTGTATTAACCTCCTTTAATACCGTTTTAGGATCGCCTTTTATAAGCGGGTAGTTAAAGAAAGAGAAAAAATTGGTATCGGCAAAGCAAACATGCTCCTCGCGATATTTAATATTGTTATACCTGACTACTCTTTCAGAGTTATTCCAGTTGATACGTACTATGGAGGCAATCTCCGGAAAGTTTGCTTTCATGGCAGTAGCGTAACCATTGGTACTGGTGGGCCAGCTATCCGTTAATTGATCTCCTTTGTAAAAGCTGCTTTCAACCCTGTAAGTACCTTCAGGATTACTCGTAATATGATCATAGCTTTTCTCAAAACTCACATAGGCGCTTATCAATATATAAACAGCGATGCCGATGGTTAAACCTGCAATATTTACGAGGGTGTAAATTTTGTTTTTTATGAGTGTCCGTCGGGTGGTGAGAATTATGTTTTTAAACATTTATACTGAATTGAGAAGTCAATAACGAATATATGAATTTAACTTAACTGCGGTTCGCTGTAATTTCATTGGTCAACCGCACAAAATCATCAACGCCTAATCTTTCAGCCCGCAAATCAAGCAGTGGTTCCTCAGTCATTTTTTCTTTATTTATTAATGATGATAACGCATTGCGCAAAGTTTTTCTTCGTTGGTTAAAGCCAGCTTTTACTACTTGCCAAAATAGTTTTTCATCACAATTTAATTGAGCAGTTTCGTTGCGGCTTAAACGTATTACGGCGGATAGAACTTTTGGCGGCGGATTAAAAACACCGGCTTTTACGGTAAACAAATATTCAACCTTATAATAAGCTTGTAAAAATACGCTAAGGATACCATACTCTTTGCTGCCGGGCTTGGATGTACAGCGTTCTGCGACTTCTTTTTGAAACATGCCAACAACCTCAATCACCTGGCTGCGGTTATCAAGCACCTTAAAAAGTATTTGCGACGATATGTTATAGGGGAAATTCCCGATGACAGCCATCGGGCCTTTAAAGTACGCACCGAAATCCATTTCCAAAAAATCGGCATTAATAAGGCGGCTGCCTAATTGCGGGTATTTTTTTTTCAGGTAGTCAAATGATTCGGTATCTATATCGATCATCGAAACTTCATACTCGCTTTTTTGCAGCAAAAAGTCGGAAAGGACACCCATACCGGGGCCAACCTCCAGCACCTGCCTGTACTTGTCGGCAGGGCGCAGGCTCTCCACAATTTTTGCTGCGATGTTTTTATCAGTAAGGAAATGCTGTCCCAGGTGCTTTTTTGCTCTTACCAATGTCATTATTAATCAAATATTGAGGCAAATTATACATATTTGTGCTTTAATCATTACCTATACACTTAAAATCTTTTATTTGTCAAATAGAGGTGAAAGCTGAAAGGTAAAAGGCGAAAGGTTAAAACGTTGTTGAATAGACAAATGACTAATAACCAGCGACTAAAAAATCGGTGAAATCAAAATACAATCGGTGAAATCATTTATAACATGAGCGAAAAAATAAAAATAGGGATCAGCATAGGCGATGTAAATGGTATAGGATTAGAGATAATTATTAAAACCCTTTCAGATAGCAGCATTTATGATTATTGCATGCCAATTGTTTACGGCCATACCAAAGTGGCGTCATTTTACCGCCGTATAGCACATGTTGACGACTTTAATTTTTTTGTGATTAATCATCCTTCCGAAATTGCCGGGCGAAAAGACCATAAAAAGCCCAATATGATCAATTGCTGGGAAGAAGATGTAAAGATTGAGCCGGGTGTTGTTAATGCGGCTGTTGGTAAATATTCGTTTATTTCATTGGAAAAAGCGACAAACGATTTAATAAACGGAGAAATTGATGCGCTTGTTACCGCGCCTATCAACAAAGATACCATACAAAGCGACCAGTTTAATTTTCCCGGTCATACCGAATATCTTCAGCAACGCGCCGGGGCCGAAGAATCATTAATGTTTTTGGTGAGCGATACACTAAGGGTTGGCGTGGTTACCGGTCATATACCGCTTTCAAAAGTTGCCGAAAGCATTACTGCCGAAAAAATATTGGCTAAGCTAAAGCTGATGGATAACAGTTTGCGTAATGACTTCTGGATTCGTAAACCAAAAATCGCCGTGCTCGGTTTAAACCCGCATGCAAGCGATAACGGCCTTATCGGCGATGAAGAACAAAAAGTTATTGTACCTGCCATTGAAGAAGCCCGAAATAACAATATACTAGCCTTTGGGCCCTATTCTGCCGATGGTTTTTTTGCCAATGGCACTTATTTGCAGTTTGATGCAGTGCTGGCTATGTACCACGACCAGGGCCTGATCCCATTTAAACAGATAGCTTTTGAATCAGGCGTTAATTTTACTGCCGGTTTAAACTTTGTACGTACCTCGCCTGATCATGGGACGGCCTATGATATTGCAGGCAAAAACCTGGCTTCTGAGGTATCATTCCGCGAGGCCATATTTACCGCTATCCATATTGTTAAGCGTCGCAGGGAAACATTGGAACTTGAGGAAAACCCATTAACCATAACCAAACTTAGCAGGGACAGGGATTAAAATAGCGGATTTTAATGGATTATACCTCCGCAGGGGTCCCATGGACCGGCTGTAGCTGGTATAGTCGAAAGCCCGGGGATTATTTGTACAACTGTGTCAGAGATTACTACGATTCCCAACCTTGCAAGAATGCCGCGCATGCCGAAAGCCTGTTCACGACGACCGATCAGCAATAAAACTTGTTTTTTCAGGTACTGGTATTGACCCTAAAAATACTCTATTTTGAGTATTTACAGACGGTAATATTTGAGTTTACTTTGTTTAAGGAAATTAAAATCGCCTTATCGTATACTATTTAAAAAGATAATTCTAAACTATTCCGATATGAAAAAACTAAGCTTATTATTATTGCCCATGTGCTTATCATTTGTTCTCTCATCCTGTAGTAAAAAGAGCACACCTTCTCCAAGCATTACCGGCACTATCACCGTTACAATCGACGGTTCAGCTCAAACGTTTAATGTTAGCGCTGCGGCCCGCATTCAAAACATCAGCGGCGTTAATGTTCTTAACATTTTCGGGACGCAAAGCACAGGTTCGACTAATTCGATCGCCATGTCGGTTGTCAACTCCTCAATTACTGCAGGAACCTATACCGGTGTAGGTTCACAAGCCCAGATAAGCTATGCACTTGCATCAGGCACCGTTTATCAGTATGCCGACGATGATGCAGCCGCTTACGCTACTATAGTGATAAAATCTATCAGCAGTACTAATATACAGGGAACGTTTAGCGGCAATCTTAATTTAATTGGCGGCACAGGAGCGGCCACGGAAACGCTGACAAACGGGACATTCAATTTGAATATAGTAGCCACTGATTGATTTGTTTGATAAGCAGGCTGCATTTTTAGGATCAGGCAATCACTGCTATCAGGCGCGGTACAATGTCATTAAGTTAAGCGAAAAAAACTAATACCGAATAATGAATTTCGAATATCGAACGCCGAAGTTATTCACAATTTGATATTCGGGGTTCGATATTAACCCCACTCTCCTGTATTTTACTAACCTATTTTACGCATTATCCTGTTTTATATTCAGTGCCGGCATTTGATAGTTAAAACGTGACTAATAATTTACCCAACTGCCTTTTTCAGGTCTTTCAATCCCCATTCCTGTAAAACGCTGATTACAGGCATTAACGACAAGCCGTATGCTGTAATCCTATACTCTACCCGTGGAGGGATCTCGGCATAAATGATCCTTTCAAGAATTTTGTCCTCTTCCAATTCCCTTAACTGGGTAACCAGCATCTGCTTACTAATGAGAGGCATTGCCTTTTGCATTTTGCTGAAACGGTTGCAATTCCTGCTGACTGCATAAATGATCAGTATCTTCCATTTTCCACCAATCAGGTTCATGCAATGTGTAACCGGACAATTGTAAGGGTTAAAATTTCTATTCTTTCGTATACTTTCCATTAGTCTAAAATTTCACACTATGCATTTTAAAATTGACTACTTGTATTTATGAGCCAAACTTAACAATTTTACTTTTTCAAAAAAATTGTCATTCCCAACTACTCGAACGGTTATAAACAATGAACGTAACATAACAAAAAAGTATAATTTAAAACAAAAAACTATGACAGCAGAACAGGTTAAACAATCAAGTGCAGGTGAATGGGTGAACATTGCGCCCGAAGTGCGACCCAGTATTACTAAGAACGCAGATGGAAGTATGAAACCTTTTTACCTGACCCGTACTTTCAACTATTCGCCGGATGGAAAATTTACACTTCAAATGATCAATTCCGCAGATGCTTACGGTAAAATACCCTTAGTGAAAATTGTTCTGAAAGGGCATACCGTTTGGCAAGGCGAACATCCTATTGTAACAGGCGCTCAAAAGATCGACTATATTGCAGACGAGGCCTATGAGATTACTCCGCTAATTCAAGGTTTTGCCGATGCTATGAACAATGCCGCCGGCAAAGGTTTTGATATATGGGAGGTAAATGCTACACAAGACATTTTAGGCAAAGCATTTCCTCCATTCGGGCTTTCGGAAGGACAGATATATGGTGAGTTCGATTTGATTTATATCTTAAACGATATGATGTTCTGGGGCGCCAAACATGTAGATGGGCGCAGTTTTGACAAAATAGAAAACCGTCCGGACAATCTTCAAATTCCTTTGATCAGGAAGCAATAGTTAAAGCTGGTTTGCAGCACTTTTAAATATCCGGGAAGATCCGCCTTTATATTTTCTGACATGATTCTAAATCCGGTTCACAGTCATGTACATTAATATGCAATCCCTCACTTTCTATCAGAACAGAAATCAATGCTAATTACAAATTGATTATTATTGATAAAGGGTTGTAAAATTCGTGTTGAAATGACACTTAATTTTTTATGAAAATAATTTTTTTTTAAAACGTTTAATTTATTAAAAAAGCAGTGTTTTTATCCTTAAAGAAGTAAGGTATCGGGGTTGGGAATAAAATTCAGAAAAGCCTGAAACTTAGCATAATAGTTCTTCATATTGAGTTGATAATAGAATGCGCCCCTTTTTGAGCTTTTTTTGTCCTTATCAGTCAATTTTATTAACAAACCCGTTGCAAGTACCCTTTTGCTAAAGTTTCGTTTATCAATAGTGGTATTGAAAACACTTTCATATAAAATTTGCAATTGCGGCAGTGTAAACCTGCTGGGCAGCAATTCGAAGAGAATAGGATGCAGAGCGGCTTTGTAGCGAATCCTTCTTTTAGCTGTTTCAACCATTTCCTGCTGGTCAAAAATAAGCTTTGGTGTACGTTTTAACGGAAACCATTCCGCGTGGTAATCGTCGCTGAGTTGTGTTTCATATTTATGGATATCAATTAATGCAAAATAAGCTGTAGATACGGTACGCTCAATCGGATCGCGCTGGGTGTCACCAAATGTATGTAACTGTTCAAGGTAAACACCTTCTAAACCTGTCAGTTGTTTTAATATCCTGTTAGACGCCTGGTCTAAGCTTTCATTTATCTGAACAAAGCCCCCCATCAAACTCCAGTTCCCTTTTTCTGGCTGAAATCCTCTTTTTATCAAAAGGATTTTTAAAGCTTCTCCGTCAAATCCAAAAATAATACAGTCAACCGCTAATAAAAGCCGGGTTTGTTTAGAATATTTATGCATTTATGAAGATTGGTTTATTAAATGGTTGAAGCAAATGTAACATATTGTAAATATAAAAAAATAAAAATGATATTTTAATTTAACATAAAGTCCATTTAAAGATAATTATCGCACTTTAATAGTGTATTAAATACACTTTATATTTTAATTTTTTTTTAGTGTTTATTTCACAATTAAAAAAAAATGCTTTACTTCGGTCTTAATTGGGAGCATAAACCATCCTAAAATTATAAACCTGGTATAAGTTTTTATGAAAGAAATTGTGATGAGCCTTTTTATGGTGCCTGATCCTTAATTTTTTTAATATTATTTAAAAAGGTGACGGCGGATCATCAGTGAATTTTCTGATTATCAATTTTCTCCTTAAATGCTATTGCGCATAGTTACAGTGTCCAATTATTAATCAATTATAAAACCAAACTATATGAAAACACCTCGACTCAAATTATCAGGAAGTATAGGCTTTATGCTCTTTATCCTGATACAGCTTTTGTGTTACCAGCTGGCAAGTGCACAGTCCTTAATTTCGGGGACAGTTAAAGATGATACGGGATTACCATTGCCTTCTGTTACCGTTAAGGTTAAAGGCAAAAGTATCTCAACATCAACGGATATCAATGGCGCATTCAGTATTAATACAGCCAAAACCGATATTCTTCAATTTACTTATATAGGTTTCCAGGCAAATGAAATCCTTGTCGGTAATCAAATTAAACTCAGTGTGGTACTACAACCTGAATCTAAAAGCTTAGACGAGGTAATAGTTACCGGTTACTCAAAACAATCCAAACACGATGTTACAGGCGCAGCATCCACCATATCTGCAGATGTAATTGCACAAACCCCGGTAACAAGTATTGAAGGGGCAATACAAGGGCGTGTGGCCGGCGTAACTGTTGACGGCCAGGGTGGACCCGGCAACTCTGAAACTATACGCATACGCGGTATAGGCACCCTCGGAAATAACGACCCGTTATACGTAATTGACGGGGTGCAGATAAGGGTAGGTACCTCAGCCGGGAGCCAGGATATCTCAAACCTGATAAACCCTAATGATATTGAAAGCCTTACTATATTAAAAGATCCTTCGCTGATTGCATTATATGGTGCCGAAGGGAGCAATGGTGTTATTGTTATTACTACCAAAAGCGGCAAAAAAGGTGACCCGAGGTTGGAATATACCGGGTATTATGGTGTAGAGATACCCCGGAACTTACCAAAAATGATTACCCCTCAACAGCAGGCCGATGCTTATTTTAGTTCTTTTACCAATGCAGGGTTAACACCGCCTGCTTCATTTTATGGAAGCGGAAGCACGCCTGTACTTCCTGATTATATAATTGAAAATAAT
>Ga0302221_10001157_pt1 | contig 17348 bp, 10 predicted proteins | sample II_Palsa_E2_1_FD_193517 | JGI IMG/M metagenome (GOLD analysis project Ga0302221, IMG submission 193517) | Peat permafrost microbial communities from Stordalen Mire near Abisko, Sweden - II_Palsa_E2_1 | ecosystem: Environmental > Terrestrial > Soil > Palsa > Peat permafrost | place: Sweden... | reverse complement strand
AAAGGATGCCGCGCCGGAACTCCCGGACCTCTCGGTGGGCCGCATCGAAATTAAAGATGGTCATGCGGTGATCGCGGGCCTGCTGCCGCACGGCAAGCCCATGGTTTACGAGAACGTGAATATCACCGCGAAAGATTTTTCACTCACCTCTCGGATTCCCATCGAACTGAGCGCGAGCCTGCCCTCCGGCGGCACGGTGAAAGCAATTGGATACGTGGGCCCGATCAACCGTGACGACCCGGGAAGCAGTCCGCTGGACTTGCAAATTTCCGCGAAGCGTCTTGACCCAGTCGCCGCCGGATTGCTGGATACGAGCGCGGGCGCGTCTTTGCTGGCGGACGCCGACCTGCACGCGACTTCCGATGGGCAAACGCTCAAGACCGACGGCACGGTTCGAGCGCAAAATCTGAAGCTGCATCCCGGCGCGACTGCTGCGCCGAAGCCGATTGACCTCGCGTTCCATGGCGCGTATCACCTGAAGGAAAACAGCGGCCAAATCGAGGATGCCAGCACTCCTATCGGCAACTCCGCGATCCGCGTGAACGGAACGTATAAAGCCAACGCGCTCGACCCGGAGGATCCATCGTTGAATTTGAAACTGGCCGGACAAAATCTGCCAATCGACGAGCTCCAGCCGCTGATCACGGCGGCCGCCATTCGCTTTCCAAATGGCTCGGTGCTAAAGGGAGGCACGCTCTCGATGAGCCTGGCCATTACCGGCCATGCAAAATCGGTTGAAATCACCGGGCCCGTTGCACTGGACAATGTGCACCTGGTCGGCTTTGACGTGAGTACGGCAATTCACGGCATCGCGGCGCTGGGCGGCGTGAAAACGGGAGACACGACAAATTTTCAAACATTGCGCGTAAGCGTTCACATCACGGACGCTGGGGTGGTGGCCGACAATGTCGAGGCTACGATCGAGGGCATGGGCGAACTCACCGGCAGCGGCACGGTCTCGCCTGCCGACCAACTGGACTTCAATCTGACGGTGAAAAATGCGCCGTCTAAAGGCATCGCCGCCAAAGTCGGAGTGGGCTTGCTTACGAAATTAAATGGTTCGGGGAGTAATTCGGGCAATGGACCCGGTGTGCCCATACACGTCGGGGGCACGTCGCAAGAACCATCCATTACCGCGAGTCTCGGCGGCGTGGTCGGAAAAAAAACCAAGTCCATCGCAACCTTGGGCACAAGGAAATAGAGCCAGCTTCAGTACGGAGCGGAGATTTCGCGCATGGAAGCGAGCGCGTTGCATTCCTCGGACCCCGCGCCCAGGTCATCTTTGCCGCCGGCGAAATCGCCTGGTTGCGTCCTGTGCAGCGCGATGCCCACATGCACGATTCCTTCGGACGAACTCCAGATGCGTGCGAGAGCGCGTATGGAGTCGTTATCCGATTGCAGGTGCAGCACGGTTTGGCCCAGGGGATAAATCGGGCACGTATTCTGCTCGCTCTCCGCGACACGGAATTGCATCTTACCGGCAGCGAGATATCTCATCGAGAGTAAGGCGAAGTCTCTTTTTCTGGCTTCGTCCAGGTTGATGCGCGGGAAATAATACTCGAAGGTGAAGATTCCCTTGGAATATTCCTTGTTCCGGTATCCGCCGGCCATGAATTGGTCTACGCCGCCCGGCCGCCAGCGCGTGTCCCAGTCGTCCGGACGGCACAAACTCACATTGAGATCGCGAAATATCGCAGCGGAAGAAGAGGCAAACTTCATGCTGACTCGCGGCGGGGGCTGAAGACTCACACGCTGCCCATTCAGATAAAATTCCGCGCGGTATTGGGCGTTCTGCGCGCAACTTTGCTGGCCGGTGGCGTCGAGGTAGGAGCGGAATTCACGCGTGCCGCCCTCCGAATCGGTCTGCGTGTTTTTGAAATCAACGCTTCCGGAAAGATCAGGCAAGGCTCGCCAGAGCCCCCATTTATCTTCGTACTTGTACCAAACCACGGTCAGGACATCCTGCGCGTTAGTGAAATTCTCCAGCTTGGCGTGCCATCCGAGCCCCGCCGGCGTAGCAATCAACCATAGATCGTGGAGACGAGGGTTACCGGGGCGGGCCGCATTCGGGACCGGCCAGGCGGCGGCCACGAGTTGTTGCTTCAGGTCGTCGGCCATGCTCTGAGCTTTCTTGCAGTCCTCGGCGCTGCGAACTCCCGGGCAGTAATGCAGGAAAACTTCGAGATCGTTGATGGTGGCGAGTGCCAAGCCGTCCTGCAGATTGCCGAGGGAGGCGGCGGCCAGCGCGTTCTTGTAAGCGTCCGTGGCGCCGGCGAAATTTCCCACGGCAAGCTCGATGACTCCGAGGTTGAAGCGGAGAAAAGGGAGTTCCTTCTCTTCATCGTCTTTCACAGCGTCCTGCGTTTCCTTCAGGCCTTTCTTCAGAAGCTTGGGATCCTTCTTCACGAGCCCAAGGGAATAGGTGTCCCACCCAAAATTTCCCAGCAGGTCCGCGTTCAGCGAGATGGACTCGCGATCGAACCCGTTCATGGCCTTGTCTTCGCGCTCGACCACCCGGGCGATGGTGTCCTCGGAAAACAGGCTGGTGAAGGACTCGCCGTTCTGCGGAGACTTCTCGTGCTGCGAGGAGCGCGATAGATAATAGTTCGCGAGCGAAAAAGTCGGCCGGGCTTCGACGGCACATTCGAATTCCTTGGCCGCGCCGGCGTAGTCTCCTTGAGTGTTGGCTGTGTCGTAATCCATTCTGCCCTGAGCATAGTGCCGGGCAGCCGCGGAATCCGCATCATCCGTCCCTGTTTTCCGATTGGGATCGCGGCACGCCTGTGTTTCCGTGAATTTTTTTCCTGAAATCGATTTTACGGTTTGGATGGCGCCGAACCCGATCACTGTGGCTACCAGAAACATGCCGAACACGACCAGCATGGAGGCCGCGTCGAGGTCTCGCGTCATGGTCAGCGATTGCCCGAAGAGGTAGAGCGCGATGGCCAGCCAGGTGAGCATGGTCAGGTATTGCTCGGCGCGCGTGTGATACGCGAGGCTAAGTTCATTTTCCGCATCGGCCTGGGCAAAAGCGAGGTGCGAACCTTTCTTCGGCCCGCCATTCAAAAACGCACGCGGGTATCGCGAATCGAATTCCGGCCCGTTGTCGTTGTTGCCGTAGAGAAAATCAACCATGTCGTTCCACTCGGAACGCACCGCGGTTCCCCAGCGGGCTTTGTCCTCATCCAACTTCTCCGGATTGCCCTTCAAGACTCCCAATTCCGCAAGATTGCTTTCCTGCAGCACGGCTTGGAATCGCAAGCGTTCCTGCTGAGTGGTAGCAAGCTTACTCAGAAAGGAATAGGCCAGGCTCGTGCTGCTGTTTCGGTACCCTTCCACCAGACGGTCGGATGCGCCGCTGCCGATCTTGCTCGCTCTGGTGCTGGCTACGCTGTAGGCCGTTCCGATAACCGCGCTGAGTAGAACGGTGAACACAATGAAGAGAATCACGAGAACGGAGAAAGCGCGCTTGGCGGGCTCAGCATGCAAGCGCACACCGGCGAACAATCGTGGTTCCACCTCGCCGGGATGCGGGACCTCCGCTTCTTCCTCCTCTTTTTCCCCCTCCGGCTTGGCTTCGCACTTTTCCTGCATTTCCTGGGGACTCAGGAAACCCATGCGCAACGCCACGCGTTCCGCAAACCCAGAAATGAACGGGGCCACCAAAGCTCCCACGAAGCCGAATACAACGAAAAGGAGAACCACCGCCGCGAAATACACTCCACTAATCAGATCGGCATACACCGCCACGATCAGACCGCTTGCCGTTATGGCAAGTCCGACTCCCAGCATGAGCTTCATTCGCCGCCGGTTGTGGCGCCAAAGCTCCGCGAAAGTCAGGCAGCCCAGTGCAGCGACGAACAGTACCACCGCCTCGGTGAGCAGAATCAGCCTGGTTTGGACCGCCGAAATCTCTTCTTGGAGCTTGAGCCAGAGCGACGTTTCCTCTTTCTTGGCCCCCGATTCATTCCACTGGCTGCCGAAGCCGATGCTCTGCAACTCGCGCGCGACATTTTTGTCGATGGTTTGGGCGGTGTTGAATTTCTTGTCGTCAACGCCTTCGATCCAGGTGGCGTTTCGATAAGGCTTGAGGATTCGCGCGGCGTTGAATTCCACTTCGGATTGCACGTCGCGCCGGGCGGCTCCAGCGGGGTCCGCGTTCCGGAGGGCGTCGGCCTCGGAGCGCAGCCGCCGGCCTTCGGCGACCAGGGCGCCATAATCGTCGTCGAAGTGGAAGAGTTGGCCTTCGCGCTCGTTGTATTCCTTGCGCAGGGTTAGCTCGATGAGGTGCCGCTGGCTGAGCTTGCTTTCGAGCACGTCCGAGTCTTCTTCCGCGTTGCCGGCGCGCAGCGCTGCGATCGCGCCAAACATCGCGACCAGCGCCATAACCAGCGCGATGGCGGTGCCGTTCTCAATCTGAATGAGAGCGGCAAGTCGGGGGTGTTTCTCGAGGGAAAACATAGCCTGAGTTCGCGCGGATATTATGCCGCAGTCTGGAGCGAAGCAAGCTGCAAAATTTGCGCGGAAAAAGCGGGCGATGCGGCAACCTGGCGGAGCCAAGACGCGAGAGCTCGTGCTACACTGCGGCGTTTCCGGGAGGAGATTTTGATGCCGCACGCCAACTTGCGTTCAACTTTGCTCTTAGCTGCTTTGATGCTTGCGTGTTCTTCGGCCCAGGCGCAGACGCAGCTGCCGAGCGATATGCAGCAGAAGATTGACAAAGTAGCTGCCGATGCACTGGCAAAGACGGGAGTAGCCAGCGCCTCCGTCGCGGTGGTGAAAGATGGGCAAATAGCCTACCTGCGCGCCTACGGGAACGCGCGACTCGATCCCGCCACGCCGGCGACGCCCGCAATGCGTTACAGCATCGGCTCGATCAGCAAGCAGTTCACGGCCGCGGCCATTTTATTGCTGCAAGAGCAAGGCAAGCTTTCGCTCGACGACAAAGTCGGAAAATTTATGCCGGGCCTGACGCGCGCGAACGAAGTGACCATTCGCCAGCTTCTTTCGCATACTTCGGGCTATCAGGACTACTGGCCGCAGGACTACGTGATGCCGATGATGCTGCAGCCGGTGACAGCGCAGAAGATTCTGGACACCTGGGCGCACAAGCCGCTCGATTTTGAGCCCGGCACCAAGTGGCAATACAGCAACACGAATTTTGTGATCGCGGGACTTATCGTGGAGAAGGTCAGCGGCGAACCGCTGCTGCAATTCCTGCAGCAAAAAATATTTACACCGCTCAACATGAAGAGCGTGGCGGACACGGATAAGGCCAAGCTCGGCGACACCGATCCCGCCGGCTACCTGCGCTACGCGCTCGGGCCTCCGCGCCCGGCGCCTAAGGAAGGCAGCGGCTGGCTCTTCGCTGCGGGTGAACTCGCCATGCCCGCCGAAGATTTGGCCAAGTGGGACATTTCCATCATCAATCAGAGCTTGATGAAACCGGCTTCCTACCGGGATTTTGAAACGGAAGTCGTGCTCCAGAATGGATTAGGAACCCGCTACGGCCTCGGCGTGGATGTGCGATCCGAGCTGGGCCATCGCTCGTTGTCGCACGGAGGCGAGGTTTCGGGATTTACGTCGGAGAACCTGGTGTTTCCGGACGAGCGCGTGGCCGTGGTCGTGCTCACCAACCAGGACGCGGCCGATGCCGCCGGAGCAATTGCCATGGGGGTTGCACCGCTGCTGCTGGCCACCCACGACGCGGCGACTCCGGAGAAGTTGGCGCAAGCGCGCAAAATTTTCGAAGGTCTGCAGCACGGCACCATCGACCGTTCCCTTTTCACCGACAACGCCAATTTCTATTTCAACGAGCAGGCGCTCAAGGATTTCGCAGGGAGCCTGGGACCGCTCGGAACTCCACAGGAATTTGCCCAGGATCGCCAAGCGTTGCGCGGGGGCATGATATTGCGTGTGTACACCGTCAAATTTCCAAACGCGCAGCTGCAGGCCTGGACCTACGAAATGCCGGACGGCAAGCTCGAACAGTACCAAGTGGCGGCGAAGGATTAGAAAAAGCTCGGTGCGGCGGGAAACATGGAAGCTAAAAGTTAGTGGTAAGGCGCAGAGCAAAACTTCGCGACGGGCCGACGGCGTTGCCGGAGAACAGGCCGCCAAAATCGATGACATTTAAAACGTTGCTGAGGTTCTGTCCATCGGCCTGCAGCCGCATATTCAGACGCTCCGATTTATAAATGTCCGCCCCCGCCGAAGCGTTCACTTGAAACGCGGGATAAATGCGCCCGCGCGCGAAGTTAATGCGGCTGACCACCTGCGGGCCATACTCCAAGAGGGCTTGCTGCTCGGTTCCCTCGAAATCAAACGGCAGCCCGGTGTCGTATTGAATGCCTGCCGCGATCCACAAGCGCGGCGCCAGTTGATAGCGCAGGCGGCCGCGTACGGTGTTGCGCTGGTCCTGCGAATCGGGAAAATGGCCTGAGGTTGGAATCACCGCGTCGTTGCCGAGAAACAGGCCGCCGGTCACGGGAAACCAGGCGTTGCCTACGTCGTAGGAATAACTCAAGAAGCCCGAAAAGCGGCGCCAATCAGGAAGCACGAGCTTTGCTTCCGCGCCGTAGATAACGGCTTTGCGGAAGGCAACCGGAAAACTGATGGTGGTGTTGTCGAGCTGATCGTCGTCCGCATAGTTGTTCACCAGCCGCCGGAAATAGTTCGCGTCTAGCCGCAGCGTTCCGAAGAAACTCTTGGTCAAGCCAGCCTCGAAGTAATTTCCTTCGGAGGGCTCCACGGGCAATTGCAGGGAGATGGGGTTAAGCATGGTGGCGGCCGTGGAACTTGAAAGCAGAATATTCTCAAACGAGGGGGTCTGAAACACGCGGTCGTAAGAGAAATGAAGCACCAGGTCCGCGGAAGGGAAATAGCGTGAAATGGAGAAGCGCGGATCCACCGCCTGGCGGTTTAGCAAAAGTTGATAGTGATCCCAGCGCAGCCCGGCGTTGATGGTCCAATTTCCGAGCCGGACGAGATCCTGCACGAACGCGGATTGTTCCAGGTCCGGGCGATTGGCCGCAAAACTGAAGGTCAGAGGCGTGCCGGGATCGAATTGCTCCGTATCCATGGGGATATTCGGGATGATGTAGCGGAAGTTTTCGTTCAGAAATATGTTGTCGGACTCAAAGCCGAATTTCCATTCGTGGCGGCCGCGAACGGCGGTGACCATGCCTTTGAAATATCCTTCGCGAAACCGATTATGCTGGAACACCAATATGGGTGTGGAATCGGCGTTGGAATCGAAATTATTCGAATTGTCGCGAATCATGGCACGAAGGCTGGCCACCACGCTGGACGAAAACATGTGCTGGTAGGAGGCGATGCCCATGGTTTCGAAATTATTGGCGTTCTGCCGCTGGCAAGCCGGCCCGGAAATCTCGCCCGGCGCAAAGCACCAAGTCTGCTGCACGAATTCGTTCGGAAGCTCGTAGCGCGAGAGCTCGTGCCGGACGATTAGATTCAAGCGGTCCTTCGGCGTGATGTCGCGCTCGTAGTGAACGGAGAAATCCCCGAGCGTGCCGGTATTGGTGAAGTTCTCGGGGACCACCGGGTTCAAATAGTGGCTGGTGGTGGCTCCGCTGGCGGTGGCTCCCAAAGTGTTTTTGCCCCAGGCGTACTGCGCCTGTGCGAAGGCGCCCGCAGAATCAAAACTGCCGCCGGAAAGCACGGCCTGGCCGTGAAAACCTGCTTGCGCATCCTGTAGCGTATTGACCTCGACTACGCCGCCCATCTTGCGGCCGTATTCGGCGGGAAAGCCGGCGGTGTAGATGGTCATGGATTGGACGTCGTCGGCTTCAATCTCAGGGCCGAAGCTGGGCGAGCGATTGTCGGTGAGCGGGATGCCATCCACCACAAATTGCGTTTGATATTCGGAACCGCGCGGATGCAAAACCGCATTGCCTTCGTAGAGCCAGCCGGGTTGCGAATTCACCAGATCCTGCAAGGAGCGGCCGGGAACCGAGCTCAGCCGATTTTGAATTAGCTCCGTACCAATCTGGCTGGCCGAGCCGGTTTGATCGGGGTCGATCAGGGTGCTGGCGGAGGTGACGGTCACGGATTGATTCACGGTAGGCAACTTTAGCTGGATAGCGTATTCGGTGGCAATGGAAGAACGAATCTGAATGGTTGCAGATACCGGCGCGAAGCCGAGCTGCTCGATCTCGAGTTGATAGACGCCATAAGGCAGGCGCTTCACGACCAAGTCACCCTGATCGCTTGTCGCCAGGGAGTTTCGATACTGGTTCGCTTCGCTGACGATCTGAACCGTTATCTTCACTCCCAGACCCGACGGATCGGTGACCTTAAGGCGCAATTCGCCGCTATTGCTTTGGCCAAGGAGCGATGAGGCGCAAAGGAGAAGAAGAGCAGCAAGTCTTGGCATGAATGATCGGCTTAGGTGGCTCGAGGATTGGCCCGGCATGGATTCACAAATGCGCTCGCATCGATGATACAACGCAGGCGCGGAATGCGCTCGGGCAGCATGAAACGTATGCTCGTGGATTTCAACAGAGGCCTCTGGAAAAAGAGGGCTGGGGCTAGAACTGGCCGGTCGGATGCGAGACACTCTTACCGTCCCTGCGCATCTCTATTCATTGAGATGCTCCCTGAGATACAGCGGTTTTTCCGAAAGGCAAGCCAGTAAATAGCGAACCGCATGTCGAACGCGCAAGCAAACTTTAACCAGGTTCCCGATGTGAGAGACCGCCGCGAACATCCGCGCAGCGCTTCGTTTTGGCTGACCTACGTGGAGTTGGGCCAGGATAACGGAGGCATCGTTCTCAACATCAGCGAAAGTGGGCTGGCGGTGACGGCGGCCGAGCCGCTTGCCGAAGAATTTTATCCGCGCCTGCGCTTCCGCCTACCTAAATCCGAGCAATGGATCGAAACGAACGCGCACGTGGTCTGGACGGACACGGCGAAAAAAGGGGCTGGGGTCCGGTTCATTGATTTGGACCCAGGCGATCGCGAGCGGATCAGGAATTGGGTTTCCGCAGCTGGGAAGTTCGTGGACATTCATGAAAGAAGAAGCCTGGCGGAACAAGCGGAACATCAGCTCGCGGAAATGTCGCGCAAGCGGTGGTTGAAACGAACGCCGGTCGCTCAACCGGTGGCAACAGTACAAAACTTTGCGCCAGCGACACCCGAGGAGGAAACCGCGGAACCGGCCGTGGAGCCGCTTCTTCAGCCAGAGAAGCGGAGGCGGGTTGAAATATCCGCGACACCGCCGGCGCCCGCCCAGGCGAGCAAGCCGGAGGCAAAGCGCCGAAACGGAGTCCTCGTTCTTGCCGGGGTCGTGGTTCTGGGGCTCATTTTTTTCGCCGTCGGCGTGGGACTGGGAAAGGGCTTGTTCGATAAATGGCTGAGTCGCTATGCCAAGGCGGAGCCTGCCGGCGACAATTCGTCCGCCGCCTCCGCGACGAACTCGCTGCCGGCGGGTGATTCCGGCGGCGCAATTTCAACGAGCAAGAATGTCGCGCCGGCTACCAATTCCCCAACGCAGCGGCCGCCCATTCTCATGCCCGCCGGGCAAACGGGCGAGTCTGCTGCAACAAACCAAGCTCTTGAGCCCGTATTGGTGGCTCCGCCAAGCGAAGCACAGCCTCCCTCTCCATTACTGATTCCGGAACAAGCGGTAAGCGCGTCCTCATCGCTCGCCATCAGCTTTCAGCTCTCGGTTCTGGTGCCCGCCCAGCCCGGCTCAAAGAATTTGCAGGCGGGTGCGCTCCTTTATCACGTCGATCCGGTGTTTTCCTTGCCGCCGGGCCAGCAGCAAAGCGACGGAACGGTGAAGCTGCGAGCGAATATCGGCAAGGATGGAGTGGTGAACGATGTAAAGGCGGTGAGCGGTCCCGCCGAACTCCTGGAGCCCTCGGTGAATGCAGTCCGCCAGTGGCGCTACGGGATCACGAGGCTGCAGGGCCAACCCATCGAGGCGACCGCAGACATCACCATCGAATATCGGCCTGGCCGCTAGACATCGTCTCCGCCATCTCCGCCACGGTATGCGATACACGCTCCGCTTCGCCGGCAAAGTGAAGCCGAAATTGTCTTCGCCGCTGGAGAACTTGACCCCGCTGGGTCGTTAGTCTCTGACGCAGGTGGTTCTGCCATCACTGGGGTCTTTGTAGAGATGCTCCCCCGCAGGACAGGTTGGAGTTGTGCCCTGCTGCGCCTGCTCTCTGTCGCGTTCTTCCTGAGCTTTCCGATCGCGATCTCTATCCCGGTCCCGATCGGTGTCCGGTGCCGGCGCGCCTTGTTGTCCCTGAGGTCCCGGAGGACCTGGCGCTGCTGCTGGGTTTGCGGAACACCCGCCGATGAGCAGCGCTAGCGAGAACGTAGCGGTAATTAGCCATCTCTTCATTTCGATTCTCCCTTGTGGTGTCGCTCGGGGCAAAACGCTGCTACCGAAGACGATTGCACGTAGCCGAGAGCGTACCCGCAATGCACGGGTGAGTTCTGTCCCAATTCGCACAGTATTCCAGGTGCGGCCATTCCTTGACCGCGCCGCGCGGGTCTAATAGACTTAACGATTCGTCCGGGACTTCGCTTCGCAACTGTGGCGCGGGGAATCTCCGTACAATAAACAGACTCAAGCAGAGGAGAAAGATCGTTGCCGAAACGCACGTTTCAACCGCATGTGCGCCGCCGTCATAAGAAGCACGGCTTCCGCAAGCGCATGAAGAGCCAGGGTGGACGCAAAGTTCTGGCGCAGCGCCGCAAGAAGGGGCGCCACAGTCTCACGCGCGTCTGATTTCGCGCCGCCGAATTTCCCGCGCGAATGCCGGCTGGTGCGGCGCGCGGAATACGACGCGGTTTACCGCGAAGGGCGCCGCCGCACGAGCCGCGAGTTCACAATATTTCTACGCCCCAATGGCCTCGAAATCAGCCGGTTCGGCTGGAGTATCAAAAAGGCGCTGGGTAACGCGGTCCGGCGCAACCGAATCCGGCGACGCCTGCGCGAAATTCTGAGATTGCATCGACGGGAGATTTCATCGGGATGGGACATTGTGATTCATCCACGCACGACGGCCGCCACGCTGGAATTTTTGGCGCTGACGCAGGACCTGCTGAAGCTGTTGCCGCGCGCGAATCCGGGCGCGTGAGCCCCGCCGCTAGCTCTGCTGCCAGGAAATCGTGGCAGGCCTGGGTGCTGCTCGCATTCGTCGGCTTCTACCGGATTTTTCTTGCGCCCTTTTTCGGCGGCGCTTGCAAGTTTTATCCCTCATGCTCGAAGTACGCGCAGGAAGCCATTGCACGGCTCGGCGCGCGTCGTGGAATCGTGCTAGCGCTGAAGCGGCTGGGGCGATGCCGGCCGTTTACCAAGGGTGGATTCGATCCGGTGCCGGATGTTCCATTTCCCGCCGAGCAGCGTGCCCAGGGTGAAGCGCAGTGAGCGATATGAACGATCAGGTGCGCGCGGTTGTTTTCGTTCTTCTGGCGCTGGTGATTCTTTTCACTTGGGGACATTTTTACAAGCCGCCCGTCGCTCCGCCGCAGTCTAGTCCCGCGCAAACCGCTCCGCAGAATGCGGCGGAGCCAAGCAGCAGCGCGATTTCTGCAGCTGTTGCACCGTCGATGCAAGGGGCCAAGACCGGACCCGGCCGCGCGGCCATCCCCACAAGCATTCAAGCCACCGAAGAGAAAACCGTCACCGTCGAAAGCTCGCTCTTTGTAGTGGAGCTTTCAAATCGCGGCGGCGTGGTGCGCAGCTGGAAGCTGAAGAAATATTGGGACGATGAAACGACGCATCATCCACTGGATTTGGTGAACGCGTCCGCGGCGCAGGAACTGGGCTGGCCCTTTTCGCTTTTGCTCTCCGATGCGCAGTTGGAGGCTCGCGTCAATTCGGCGCTGTACGAAATAGGACCCGCCCCGGGCCATCTGGACGCGCCCGCGGAGATCACCTTCCACTGGAGTGACGGGCACTTGGACGTCACCAAGAAGCTGAAATTCGATCAGGACTACGTCTTGTCCGTGGAAGCCTCGGCCATGCTCGACGGACAGCCGCTGCCGGTGGCCATCGCCTGGCGCGGCGGCTTCGGCGACAAGGCCATCTACAAAGGCTCCGCGCTGGTGACCGTTTTCTACAACCTCAACGACAAACTTAATCTGCTGCAATATAAGAAACTGGGCGTCTCAGGAAATCAGAACCAACCGGCGCTCCAGCCCGGCCCCATGGAATATCTGGGAGTCGAGGATCAGTTCTTCACCGCTGCGTTTTTGCCCGACGGTTCGGAACTCTCGCTCTGGCATTGGACCCAGGACCACGGAATCGTGGTGGACGACAAGCCCGCGAGCGAGCCCATTGCCGAGATGGCTGCTGGAACGGCCATTGCCGCCCCGCTGCACGCGCGCGTTTATGTGGGGCCGAAAGACCTGAAGATTCTGGAAAAAACAAAGCCGCCCCTCGCGGAACTGATCAATTTCGGTTGGACCGGAGTGATAGCCAAACCGCTCCTCTGGGTGCTCCAAACCATCCATTCGAAAGTGTCGAATTACGGCTGGTGCATCGTTCTGCTGACGCTGGTGATCAACTTCGCCTTGTTCCCGCTGAAGATGAAAAGCTGGCGTTCGATGCAGAAAATGCAGAAGGTGGGGCCGGAAATCCGGCAGATCCAGGATCGCTACAAAAAGTATTCGATGACCGATCCGCGCAAGAAACAAATGAACGAAGAGGTGATGGCCATCTACAGCCGCGAGGGCATCAATCCCATGGGCAGCTGCCTGCCCATGCTCTTCCAGATGCCCATCTGGTGGGCGCTGTGGCGCGTGCTGAACGGCGCGATTGAGCTGCGCCACGCGCCGTGGATCGGCTGGGTCCACGATCTTTCGGCCAAAGACCCCTATTACATTTTGCCGATCGGCATGGCCATCATGATGTACTTGATGACCAAAATGACGCCGCAGACGAGCACGGATCCGGCACAGCAGAAAATAATGTCACTGATGCCGCTGATGTTCGGGTTTTTCTTTTTCAATCTTTCTAGCGGCCTGAATTTGTATATGTTCACCAGCAACCTGGTGGGAATCGCGCAGCAAGTGTATTTGAATCGCACCGAACCCCTTCCCTCCAGAAGTAAATTCAAAAAGAAGCCGGCTGATGCGTGACGAACGAGCGGCGGACCAAAAGAAACCGTTCTTGAGAGAGCGTTCAAACACGGAAGCGCGGCTCGACTTCGAGCATGCGGCTGTGGAACTCAAGAGCTTTCTGGACCTGGCCGTTCGCGAAATGGGCCTCGCGATCCAGTATGAAATCTCCACTCCGGCGGCGCTCGAAGGCGGACCCGCAGAGAAAGACGTGGTGATTGCGTTTCAGGGAGCGGATCAGAATTTTCTGCTGGAGCGCAACGCCGAACTTCTTTTGGCCCTCGAGCATGTGGCGCATCGCTGGCTGCGGCTTGACCCCCGGCTGCACGACCGCGTGCGGTTCGATTGCGGAGATTATCGCGCCACGCGCTTGGAGGAACTAAAACTTTCCGCGCGCGTGGCCGCGCAGCGCGTGCGCGAGACGGGCCAGCCCTTCCGCTTCAATCCCATGTCGCCTCGCGAGCGCCGCTTGATCCACCTGGAACTCACTGGCGCGCAAGGAGTTCGCACCGCGAGCGAAGGCGCGGGCGACCGCCGCCAGCTGGTAGTTTATCCTGCGAACAAGAAGTGACCGGCCCGGCCTAAAAATTCCGCGCTCCGTATCGCTCACACTTCAAGAACGTAACCTTGCTTGCCGACGTTGAGGCATTGCGTGGCGCCGATGCGATCGGTCAAGCCCGCGGTTTCGTGGATGTGGCCGCAAAAAAGATAGGCGGGCTGCGTGCGTTCCACCCAGGCGCGGAGAGTGGGGCTCCCAGCGTGTTTTCCGGGCGCAAATTCGTCCAGCTTGGTGCCGAACGGCGGAAAGTGCGCCACTAGATGGAGCGATTTGATTCCCTCAAAGGCGGCGAGCGCTTCGGCGATGTCTTTTTCGGAATATTCTCCGGGCGTGTTGAACGGAGTGATGTTGCTGTAGCCCAGCCCGGCCCACTGCACCGTTGCGGATGCGGATTTCAAACTGCGTACCTGGCGATGAAAGTCCACCAGGCCGAACTTCTCGCAAAACGCTTTGTTCTCTTCGCGTGTCTCGTGATTTCCCGGCAGCGACCAGACTTTTTCACCGAGCGGCTTCAGGATTTCACCGCAACGATCGAGTCCCTTCCCGAAATTCGAGAGATCTCCGGCGGCGATATAGATATCCGCTGGCTGCTCGACGATGCGCTCGAGCGCGCGCAAATCACCGTGAATATCGCTGAAAATCAAAACTTTCATGGCGTCTCTCCGTTGCGTTGCGGCGCAAGCTTCTGCATGCGGCGCAGGAACATTCCATCGGACTGCCAGCCTTCCTCGACAACGTTCCCTGCGGAGTCAAAAACCACGCGATAGGTAAACGGCTGCGGGCTTTTGCGCCGCGTGTTGACGAAGCGGTTCTCTCCGAAATCGACGATGCGTTCATCCGCATCGACCGAGGTGCGAATCACCGGGAAACGCGCGAACTGCCAGAAGAGCTGCACTTCCGGAAGCTCCAGCGCGCGCGCCACGAAGCGGTCCGGCGGCGAATCGGCGATGAAGCGGAACGCCGGCGGCTCTGGGTTGCGCAGGTCGTAGCGCGCCTGAAACACTCCGTCCGCGGAACGAATCACGCCGCCCCAATCGAGCAGCGAGGGTGGGAGCGGCAGCGCGCCGATGCGGTCGATCGAGATGTGATTGGCCGAGGCAAAATCCTTCACGCGAATGAGGGCCGCATGATGCGCGACGCTGCAGGCGAAAAGATACACGATCGTCCCGTACGTTCCGGCCTGGCACCACGCCGAGCGCTTGACGCGAAATCCCCAATCGCCCCGCGCCGGAAGAAAAAATAACGCGGCAATCGCGGCGCTGGCAACGGCCACGAGCCAAAGGTGAAATGGAAATCCAGCCGCTCCGGCCAGGGCCCAGGCCGCGAGTGCGCCGAGCGTAAATAGGGGCCACATCTTGAGTGCGCGCGAGCGGCTCTTCTCGCGATCGCCATAAATCCACGCAGCAACCTGCGGGAGCAGAACAATCGAAGTGAAACTGAAATCGATGATGAAGAGCAGATCCCAGGCCACGCGCGTCTGCGATAGAGGCGTCCACATGCGGGTTCCGAACGACGTCATTCCGTCGAGAATGATGTGGCTGGCTATCCCAACGCCATAAATCAGTAAAAGCATAGGCCACGAAGGCGCCTCGATTTCAAGCCGGCGCGCAATCCAGCGCGTCAGCCAAGCTAGGAGCGCGGCAAAAAACGGGAGTGCTACGAAGGAATGTGTGATTCCGCGATGGTATTTGACAATGGCGAGCGGATCGCGCGAGAAGACTTCGCGGACGACATCCACGTCCGGGAAAACGGCCCCGAGCGTGGCCGCAAAGATGGCGACGCGCCCTTTGCGCTCGGCAAAATATCCTTTTCCGAGTAGCGCGCCCGTGATTCCGTGTGTTACAGGATCCATGAAGCCATCGGGAAAATGAAAGTGTACATGATAGACGAACGCTCAGGCGATTTCGATCAGCGGCGAACGCTTGAAGACAATCTCTCCGATGGCGCGCGCTGGAATCGCGTCGCGCGCGAGCGCCGCCAGAGCCGCTTCGGCGAATTCGGGCGCTACCGCCGCGAGCAGGCCCCCGGACGTTTGCGGATCGTAGAGCAGCGCGCGAAATTCCTCCGACACGCTTTCCGCGAAGACCACGCAGCCTTCCAGAAACTCTCGATTGTTCTTCATGCCGCCGGAAAAAAACTTGCCGCGTGCGGATTCCACCGCGCCGGGGAGATAGGCGACGCGCTGGTGATCGATCTTCGCCGAGACCCCGCTGCCGAGAGCCATCTCGCGCAGGTGGCCCAGCAGCGCGAATCCGGTGACGTCTGTGACCGCGTGCACCGGGTGCTTGTTTTGTGCGGAAGCCTCGACCTCGCGCAAAGCCTCGGCCGCATCGCGATTGAGCCGTACCATCGAAGCCGTGGCGGCGGCCACCCAGGTGTCCTCAGCGAGCCCCTGCTTCAACGCCGTAGAAATCACCCCGGTTCCGATAGGTTTTGTGAGCAGCAGAACGTCTCCAGCACGTGCGCCGATGTTTTTCCAGATTTTCTGAGGATCGATAAGTCCGGTTACGGCGTAGCCGAACTTCAGCTCGTCGTCGCGAATGGAATGTCCACCGACTACGGTGCATTTTGCCTCGACCATCTTGGCTAAGCCGCCGCGCAGAATCTCCTCCAGGATTTCCGGCGCAGCCGCCGCCGGGAAAGCCACAATCGTAAGCGCGGAAATCGGGCTTCCACCCATGGCGTAAATATCGCTCAACGAATTCGCGGCTGCGACCTGGCCGAAGAGCGCGGGATCGTCAACGATGGGCGTAAAAAAATCGACGGTCTGGACGATGGCGAGCTCGCCCGAAATGCGATACACCGCCGCGTCGTCGCTGGTCTCAAAGCCGACAAGCAGATTTGGATCGCTTTGTGGCGGCAGGCGCTTGAGCACCGCGTCCAAAACGCTCGGGCTCAACTTCGCGGCGCACCCAGCGGCCTTCGCGGTGGTCGTCAGGCGGACTGTTTCAGCCACGGAATCTCCTTGGGAAATTCAAGCTCACGATTATAGCGCGACGGCGCGGTGGGATTCGTTCGGCAGGAAGATTTCCGGGTGCGGAAAAATTATGCGTGCGCGGCCGCGGAACGAATGGGAATCGTAATTGGCTTCGCAGCTTCTGCGGCGCCTAGCATGTGGCAGCGCCCGTCGAAAACCGCGCCGGGTTCGATGATTAAGCACGGCGTGTGAATTTCTCCGGTCACGATCGCCTTGGTCTGGATTTCGACTTTTCCTTTGGCCTTAATTACGCCGTCAAAACGGCCGCCGATGATGACGTAGTTGCCCTCGATTTCACCCTGCACCGTGGCATGCTCGCCCAGAATCAGCGTTTCCTTTGAAATCAGCGTTCCCTTCATCGCCGAGTCGATCCGGAACGTCCCAGTGGATTCGAGCTTGCCTTCGAGCTTGACGCCGCGCTCGAGAAAGCCGGTCCATTCTCCGGAATCATGCCGTTTGCGGTCGAACCAACCCATAGCTGCGCACATCCCCCATCGGAAAAAGCAGGCCTGCGGTATGAAGAACGCGGCAGAACTATTTTCGCATTAATTGGTCGTAAAGGCGCGTCAAATCACTATCGTCGTAGTATTCAAAGATTAACTCTCCAGGCTTTCCCGCACGCCGAGGATGCATGAGGACGCGCGTACCGTATTCGCGCTGCAGTTCGTCGAGGGCGGCTTTGGTGTTCGGATCGATTGGCGCGGTTGAAGC
>Ga0302221_10001156_pt1 | contig 17349 bp, 21 predicted proteins | sample II_Palsa_E2_1_FD_193517 | JGI IMG/M metagenome (GOLD analysis project Ga0302221, IMG submission 193517) | Peat permafrost microbial communities from Stordalen Mire near Abisko, Sweden - II_Palsa_E2_1 | ecosystem: Environmental > Terrestrial > Soil > Palsa > Peat permafrost | place: Sweden... | reverse complement strand
AGTTAAAGGTTGAAGCTATAAAATGGGAACTGCCGGATGCAGCTACTTTCTTTTTCACGGAAATATCAGACAAAAAAAACATCTATAAAGCCGGGCAGTTTATTACTCTTGTATTTAACTATCACGACGAAGAAATACGGCGCTCCTACTCATTAAGTTCCTCTCCTGATGAAGCCTTTTTATCAATTACTGTCAAACGTATTGCAAATGGCGAAATATCACGGTTCCTGTTAACAAAAGTAAATCGGGGCGATATTTTAAATGCGGTTGAACCTGCCGGAAGGTTCATCGTAACAGATTTTGAAGCAGAGAAAGATATTTTTCTTTTCGCGGCAGGCAGTGGTATCGTACCAATATTCTCACAGTTTAAATTTATATTAAAACGCCCCGGCAAGAGCAGGTTAATACTTATTTACAGCAATCAAAATGAGCGTTCTGTTTTATTTAAGGATGAGTTAGATGAATTATCTGTAAAACACCCTGCCAGGCTCCGGGTCATCAATATGTTAAGCAGCGAAGGTAACAGGCTCAACAACCAAATTGTTGAGCAGTTGGTAAATGATAATGTAAAGTTTGATTTGGCCGGGGCTGAATTTTATACCTGCGGCCCCTTCACATACATGCGTATGATCCGGCTCACCTTATTATTCATGGGTATTGAACCGGGGCAAATCCGCAAGGAAAATTTCGTGCTGGAGACGGTACCGGTTACCCAAAGCCGTATCAATTTCCCGCCACGGAATATCCATATCCATTTTAATAACGAAACTTATGACGTAGTAGTTGGTGAAAACCAATCCATATTGCAGGCGGCATTGCAAAACAATATCATGTTGCCTTACAGCTGTCGCGTTGGCGATTGTTCTACCTGTGCGGCAATATGCAAAAGGGGCAAAGTGGAAATTGTAAAAAATGATGTATTAACCGATGCCGACCTGGCCTCAGGCTGGATATTGACTTGTACCGGGCACCCGCTAACTGATGATGTGGTAATTGAGTATTAACAATCAATGTCGTTTACTTAATGGAGGTACTTATTTTTATAAATCGTTTTTTACTGCAGATATATAGGTCTCCTTGCAAATGTAGCAGCGCTACAAGTGCTACATCGTGCTACACCTTGCTACACGGCTGATTATCAAAAATTTACTACTGACAAAATTTTGGCAGTGACAAAAACGTGTCACCATTTTTACAGATATTGCCCCGTTTAGCCAATCCCGACATGCCGCCGAACCTTAAGTAAACGACATTGGATTAGTAGTTGCCAAAATCAGCGGAATTAAAAAAATCGGCAAAAATCAGCGGTTCTGACAAATTAATTAGCCGTATAAACCCTAACGTAATCAACATACATGCTTGCAGGCAGCTTGCTTTCATCAACCGTCAGCCCCGGGAAATCACCGCCAACAGCCAGGTTTAAAATGATAAAAAATGGAAGGTGGAAAGCACCGGTGCCATTAATATTATTTGCAATATTACCAGTTACGTACAAAGTACTGTCAACATACCACCTTATGGAGTTGGTATCCCATTCAATGGCATAAATGTGGTAATCGCCGGGGTCGCTTATAGTTGTGGTTTGCCCATATTGCACATGCCCATTTACGTTCCAATGCATAGTGCCATAAATTGTACTATCGGCGTTAATGTGCTCCATAATATCCATTTCACCGCATGTTGGCCACGATACCGTATTAATATTAGCCCCCAGCATCCAGAAAGCCGGCCATAAGCCCTGCCCCAGGGGTAGTTTGATGCGGGCTTCAATACGCCCGTATTCAGCGCTGAACTTACCCATAGTATTTATCCTTGCCGAAGTATAGGACTGCCCGCCAACGGATTGTTTTTGGGCAGTAATAACCAAGTTGCCATTAGCAACTGTGGCGTTTGAAGCCTGGTAATATTCCTCCTCCTGGTTTACATTGAGGTTGCCGGTTTCCATGTTCCATTTGGTAGCATCGATTGTGGTGCCGTTAAACTCGTCAGACCATACCAATGTATAAACAGGTGTAGTAGTGTCAGGCTTTGTTACCGACTGTGTTGGAGTCAGAGGCCTGCTCATATTCGCGGGCGTTTTTTTGCAGGAAGAAACAAAGATAGCCGACAGCAATATTATCCCGATACAACTTACAAGGTTAAAAAATGTTTTTATCATATAATTGTTCTTTAAGATAGCAAAACAGGTTAGAGAAATAATATCGAACACCGAATTTCCAATGTTGAATATTGAAGGTAAACACCACTTCGGCGTTCATCATTTAACATTCGATATTCATTATTTTATAATTCTCAAGGCACCTTAAGCCCCAATGCCTCAATATATCCCTTATTTGGCCTGCAGTTTTCAAATTTGCAATTATTTAAAAACGCATATAATGCTTGTTTTATTTGTTCCCTGTCGGCAGGTGCTGCTTTACGGATAGCGGCGAAATCAGCCCTGGGTTGTTCGGTATAGTCAATTAGTTTATCATAATTCGCCGGCATATCAAAAGTGATTATCCCGGCTGTGTTATCCAGCTTTTTATAAGGCCAGTAATGCCAGCCAATATTATTCTCCTCCAGTGTTTTACGGAAAGCCTCGCACCATTCGTCTTTGTTTTCGCCTGTTTCACCGCAATAAATAGGTACATTATATTTATCCCTGAAGTCAATGTAATCTTGTATCACTTCTTTTCCTGTTGTTTTAGTCCAGTATTTATGGAACTGGTAAACCAATTTTTTATCAAATGGCGGCCCGAATGGTTTAAAATTGCTGTCCCATTGTGCACCACCCAAAATCAGGATATGGTTTTTATCAACAGTACGTATTGCTTTAGTTATTTCTTTATAAAGAGGTTCAAGGTAAGGGTTAAGTTCGGCGGCATTAAAATAAGTGGCGATAGGTTCATTCAGTAAATCGTACCCCATTACGGTGGTTTCATTTTTATAATGATCGGCTATACGACGCCATATTTCAGCAGTTAGTTGCTCCATGGCTTTGCTTTTAAATAAAAAGGGGTAGCCGTAACCATCATCAATATTATCCCCGGTCTGGCCTCCAGGGGCGCAATGCATATCTAAAATTACATATAAACCTTCTTTTTTGCACCACCCAATTACCCTGTCAAGCAATTCGAATCCCCTATTGGGATTGTTTTGCCCGCAATAGTTCTCGGTAGTAAAAAGCCGGTAATTAAACGGGATACGGATCGAGTTCATCCCCGAGGCTTTTAAAAAATGTATGTCGTCAGCGGTTATATAGGTGTCCTGGTATTTCTCCCAGAATATTATAGCTTCTTCCGGCCCTAATAATTCTGTTATTGCTTCATTAATAAGGCGGGCGGAATTAACGCTTTTAAATTTAAACATATAACCTTCGGGCACCAGCCAGTTGCCAAGATTGGTGCCCCTGATCAGGAATGGTTTTCCATCAGGGCCAATAATTTCCTTTCCCTTTACACTTATAAATTTACCCGTTTGTGCTTTAAGAGTTGGTATAATGAGCATTAAAAGAAGGACACATAAAACTATTCTTTTCATGACGAAGGTCTTTTATTAAATTTTAATAATCCATATTTCAAATAAATCCGAAATAATACTACCAAACATAAGTTGCCACTGAGCCGCTATATAAAGTCGTGGTTACAATTTTTCCGTTAAATTGTATATTGAAGCTTTGTGTAGCACCGCCTGCATTTAAAACGATCAACACCTTTGATCCATCGGTGTTTTTAAAAGCTACATTTGGCAAGGTTGCTTCAACAGGGGTTGCTATTCTTACCGCGCCCGGCCGCACAAACTTTGAAGCATGGGCAATAATATAATAGGAAACATTGCGGGAAATAGCGGATCCGTTAATGGTTATAGCCCCCTGGCATACACCGCATCCGCCATTGGTATGCGGGCCATAAGACGCATCCGAGGCCAGGTTCCATTCCAATACATTACGGCACCAGTTTTGGGTTGCGCCAACTATCAGGTTAGTAATATGCCATGAAAGGTCGCCGGCGAAAGTTCCTGTTGATGCAGTGTACTGTTCCGTAAAATAAAGGTTTTTGGTGGGATAAGCAGTATGTACTGGTGTTAATGCGTCAATGCTGCCGGCATACAGGTGAAAAGCCGACCCGTCCACAAACGGGTTGGCCGCAGGGTCGGCAAGAATATCCAATGGATAATCCGTACGGTCGGCGTTATGATCGTACACTATTATCTTTGTCGATAGATTAGCTGCCCTTATTTGCGGGCCTAAATTGTTTTTAACAAAGTTGTCTTCTTCGTCGGGCTGCATTACCATAGCAGGGTTATTACTTGGGTTAAGCGGTTCGTTTTGAGGGGTAATGGCGTCAATATTAATACCCTGGGCCTGCATAGCTTGTATATACTTAACAAAGTAGTTAGCATAAGTAGCATAATAAGCCGTATTTAAGCTGCCGGCTGTAAAACCACCATTGCCTGTCGTGTTAATCTTCATCCACACAGGGGCCGTCCATGGTGTCGCCAGGATCTTTATATTTGGATTAATAGCAAGTATTTTCTTTAAAACCGGCATGAGGTCTGTAAGCTCGGGGCTGATGCTAAAATTCGTAAGATTAACATCTGTTTGGCCTGCGGGTATATCATCATACGTAAAGTCAGTAGCGCTCATATCCGAGGCCCCAATAGATATCCGAAGGTAGCTTATGCCAATATGTGTACTGTCTGAAGCAAACAACTCGGTTAATAACGGACCTTGCACTCCAGCAGGCAGCGCATTTATTAATGTCGCGCTTCCGCCGGTTAAACAAAAGCCAAAGCCATCTATTGTTTGAAATGTTTGAGTAGTATCAACGGTAATAGTTGTGTTTGAATTGGTCCCGGCAGCAAAATTTAAGCTGACAACTTGTTTCTTGAAGGTAGTAGACCTGTCGGCATTAGTTAACCACATGGCAACATCAGAACTTACAGGGGTTACGGGTGTAACAACCTGGGTTGGCTGCGGTTGTGTATTCATAGGTTTTTTACCGCAGCTTATGGCAAAAAAACAGGTGATCAGCAACAAGAACATTAAGACGATTTGATTAGTTTTTTTTTTCATGATAAACGGGAATGCGCTTATATTAAAGCTTAAAATGGTTAATAAATTGGTATATTTTGGTTTATAATCTTTATCTATTCGATCAGATAATGCTAATATAGTATTATACTGTGTAAAAAGTACACACAGTTGCTGTAATTTTTTTCTTTTATATATAATCCAAAGTTCTGATACGCTATAATAACAATGTATATTAGTGATTTGTTATCAATATTGAAATTAAATCGTATTTGGAAATAAAAGCTAACAAGACCATGAAACGTATAAAGATTTTAATAGCCGCATGTTTATTATTAAGCACCCCGATTTTTGCACAAAATTTAAAGGTAGCCGTTGCAGCAAATTTGCAATCGGTGATTAAAGTATTGGGGCAGGATTTTAAACAGAAAACGGGCATTACAATTGAACCAATCGTAGGCTCATCGGGTAATTTAACAACGCAAATCAGCAATGGGGCGCCTTTTGATGTGTTTTTATCTGCTGATATGGGCTTCCCTGAAACATTATTTAAACAGGGTTTTAGCTTAAAAAAACCGGCTGTATATGCACAGGGTAGTCTGATCATTTGCAGTAACCAGGACATTGGGTTTGAGAATTGGGAAAGGTTATTAATGACCGGAAGAATAAAAAAAATAGCCATTGCAAATCCGGCAATAGCCCCTTACGGCAAAGCTGCTGAAGAAACATTGAAGGATAAAGGGATACTTAATGATATTAAATCGAAAATTGTTTATGGTGAAAGTATTTCACAGGTAAACACCTACATTACAACCGGTGTTGCCGAGGTTGGCTTTACAACCCAGGCTTTGGTAAAGGACCCGGCAAACAAAACCCAGCTTTACTGGAAAGTTATCGACCCAAAAACATACGCACCGATCGAGCAGGGCATGGTATTATTAAAACATGCAAATGAAAACCCGGAGGCTGAAAAGTTTTACCAGTATATTTTGGGCCCGGCGGCAAAAGCTATTTTTGAGCAATATGGATATCATGAATAATAATTTGAGAATTAGCGACGGGTTTAAAACCCATCGCTATAAATGCGATGACCAAATAAATCCTTGATGGACATTACCCCAATATGGCTCACCTTAAAATTAGCAGGTATAACAACACTGCTGCTATTGACTATCGGGTTACCGCTGGCCTGGTGGCTTTCAAAGGGGCGGTCGGTTTTTAAAATCATTATCGAGGCAATCATTACCATGCCATTGGTGCTGCCGCCATCGGTACTGGGATTTTATTTGTTACTGGCTTTCAGCCCGCAGCATGGTATTGGCAAATGGCTGCTGCAAAACTTTAATATCCAATTTGTATTTTCTTTTCAGGGGTTGGTACTGGCATCTGTCATTTACAGCATGCCTTTTATGATCGGGCCAATAAAATCGGCGCTGCAGCAATTACCGCTATCGCTGTCGCAGGCATCATATTCATTGGGCAAAACCAAGTGGCAAACTTTTGTAAAGGTGCTGGTGCCTAATATAAAACCATCGTTATTGACAGCCGTCGTACTCACTTTTGCGCATACCCTGGGCGAATTTGGTGTGGTTTTGATGATTGGCGGCAATATCCCAAACGTTACGCGTGTGGCTTCCATAGCCGTGTACGATTCAGTGGAACAAATGGATTATGCCAGCGCAAATGTTTATTCGCTTATCTTGTTCGCTATTACCTTCATAATGGTTATTACAGTGTTCGTTTTTAATAAATACCAGTTAAAAAGCCCGTTGGAATGATAAGTATCGATATTGAGAAAAAGCTAAATACTTACAAGGGACTGCAGGTATTGAAAATTGCGCGTCAATTTGATGCAGGGAGCATTACAAAAATTTACGGCCCGTCGGGGGTAGGGAAAACGACATTATTAAAGATTATCGCAGGATTTATCAAACCAGAAAAAGGCATAATTACTGTTGAAAACATTACATGGCTGGATACGGGTTCAAAAACCTTTTTGCCCCCGCAAAAAAGAATGGCAGGCTTTGTTTTCCAGGATTATGCGCTTTTTCCTAATATGAATGTCCGGGAGCATTTAGAATACGCCACCAGTGACGCAGCATGGATAGAAAGATTATTGAGTATCGGCAAATTGGAAAACCTGGTGATGCATACCCCTCAATATTTATCAGGCGGGCAGCAGCAACGGTTAGCCATTTTAAGGGCGCTGGCCATAAAGCCGAAATTGCTTTTAATGGATGAACCTTTTCCGGCCCTTGATCCTGAAATGAAAACCGATTTGATATATAAGCTTAAAATTTTGTTTGACGAGTTAGGAACAACAGTATTAATTGTAAGCCATAGCCCAGAGGAGTTGGAGGATCTTTGTACCGATGAGGTTTTTATAAATCTATAATCTTAAAAAACCTTTCGCCTTTCAGCTTTTACCTTTAACCTCTATTGAACTTCTCCAACCACAATCTTATCCAAATTATGCAAATACCTTCGGCCGGTTTTAAAATCTGTTGTTGAGGTCATTTGAATACTTTCGGGCATTTTAGCGGCTTTAATGCCATTCTTTTCCATAAGGATAAATACATGGTTCCCAACTTCGGTGTTAAACAGTTCATTCCACGAGTAAACAACTACATAACCATCATTGCCGGTACATGCAAAGTAAAACCTGCTGTATAATTTCGGACTGCTTGCCGCTAACACCGTATGGCTTAAAATATCCTTTAATAAAACCCCTTTTAACTGGTCGTCCTCGTGCTTAAATGTGCCCAGGTGATCTGTAACCTTTATATCCCCGATAGTTTTAACCGGGTAACTATTCAGGGAATCCATTGTGATGACAGATCCATTTTTGACCTGCCCGGTAATGCTAAAGCTAAGGGTTTGTTTTAAAGGCCCCTGTGCATAAGCAAAAGTGCCGTACAATAAAAACAATATCAAAAGCTTTTTCATGGTAAGATAAAAGCATGGTTAAAAAATGCTTTCAAAAGCAAATATAAAACTATGCTGCTTTAGTTTAAAGCATTTAATACAGAACTTACCGGCACCCGTTTGGTATAATCTTTATCAAAATGAACAAAGATAATCTTGCCCGAGTTGTCGATCACATAAGTTGCCGGAACAGGGAGCACATGATCGGTATTGCCGTTGTTTTTTTCAAGATCAACACCAAAACTTTTAAGTTTGGCGAACATCGCATCATTAACGGTATAATTAACATCGTAAGCTTTCATTATTTTATAGCCATTATCCTGGATAATAGAAAATGAAGCATGGGTTTTATCAATAGTTTTGTTAATGTTTTCGCCTGTTTCGGGTGTTACCCCAATAACATAAGCGCCTTTACCCGTTAATAGTTGCAGCGAATCCTGTAATTCCTTTATTTGCTTATTGCAATAAGGGCACCACTGACCGCGATAAAAAAACAAAACCACCGCCTTATGCGATTTCAACAGGCTTTTAAGATCAAGAATTTTGCCCGAATTATCCCGCGCTGTAAACTCCGGCGCCTGCACACCACTTTTAAGTCCGGTTTGTGCTAAAACCTGTAAAGAGAAAATTATGCCTGTGGCAATAAGTAAATACTTCTTCATTATTTTTTTATTAAATGTAAACTTTTATCAAATAACGTGGTAAACAAAGAAGGGGGAAATCCCCCCCCTTTCCATTCAAAACAAAAACAACTCACATTTTACCGGCAGTATCTTTCGACATTTTCTTTTTATCCATCTTCATCTTGTCTTTCGCCATTTTCATGGAGTCTTTTTTCATTTTGCTCATTTTCATCTTGTCCATTTTCATCTTGTCCATTTTCATTTTACCGGTATCGCTAACGGCAATAGTTGATACATGGGTGATTGATTTTGCCTGAACATTAACTGCTAAGCAAGCGATAATTGCAGTTGCGATGAAGCACCGCGAAATAATTGATTTCATACTTTGTTTTTTTAGTTTTTTAGTGACATTTCCTGCTTAGTCGGTTAAAACAATTAAACCTTACAAAGTATTTTAATTAGACACGAATAGCACAAATGGGATCGAATTTTCACGAATTCCATTGGTGGAAATTCGCTTTATTTAGTGAAATTCGTGTTCATTAGTTTTTGTTTAGTTCCTCCTCAATCCTGTCCTGTAATTCTTTTTTAAAATCATCATCAAGCCTGAATTCCGAATGCATAGAGCTGCGGAAAAGTTCCTGTACCATGTTATTTATTATCCGGCTTTGTTTATTATACAATTTGCAAAAGGAACAGCCGTATAAATGGATCCTCAATTCTATAACTTCACGGAAACTTAACCTGCTGATCTCTTTTTTTTCTATCAGGAAGGTAGCTTGTTTACAGTTGTATATAATTTTCTTCAAATTGCTCATGGTTAAGTTATTTAAATCCAGTTTTTTTGAAGGCAGGCCCTCAGGTTAAGCTTAGTGCGATGGATGATCACCCAAAAGTTTGACGCGCTAACCTTAAGCTCGGTACAAATAGTATCTGTAGGCTCGTCTTCTATATACTTCATGGTAAAAACAGCCTTCCATAATACCGGCAGTTTCTGCATGCACTTTTGTAATACCTGCTCAAATTCTTTGTTTATAATGTGATTCTTATCTTCTATTCCAAATTCTTTAGGACCATGTTCTTTTATCCAATGTCCTGAATCAGCATCAAAAAAATCGTCCTGCTCTCTTTCTGCTTCTTTTATATCAATAGTTTTCAGGCCTGATGAATTTTTCCTATAAACATCGATGACCTTATTTTTAAGGATAGCTGTTAACCACGTTCGTTCGGATGCTTTACCCTCAAAATTCCCGATCTTTTCCAATGCGGCTAAAAAAGTTTCCTGCACCAGGTCTTTTGCCTGCTCTTCATCATTAATGCGGCTTATAGCAAAAGCATACAGATAATCAGCGTGGGCATTTACCCATTGATGAGGATTTAGTTGATGGTTCATAGAAAAATATACACTAATTACACGAATTGAATCGAAGTACACGAATTATTGGCCAACAATTCATTACTTGCTGCAATCCGCACTTCTCATTTTGTCGTTAATATATTCAAATCCTTACAAACTATTAATAATAGACACTAATTGTCACGAATTATTTCGAATTGCAGGAATTATTTGAAGGCAATTTGTGCCAATTCGTTTTAATTACTGCAATTCGTGCTAATATTTATTGTACAAGTTGGTACAAGTTGATACACTTCTATTTATAAAAATAAAAAACTTTAGATTTATTGTAAGGTTTTGAAATGATACCCGACTAAAGGCATAAAGACACCAAATTTAATTCATAAAAATGACACCAACTAAAATATTTACCTTCGCCGTTTTTCTCACCATTGCGGCTTTGGGCTCAACAGGATTTGTTAGCAGAAAGCTTTTGAATAAAGCAAACAATGATAACAAGGGTTTTGCTGTTATTGAACTGTTCACTTCCGAAGGCTGCTCCAGTTGCCCGCCGGCTGATGAACTTGTTGCAAAAATACAGAAAGAAAGTAAAGATAAACCGATTTACATCCTGGCTTATCATGTTGATTACTGGAACCGCCTGGGCTGGAAAGATGTATTCAGCAGCGCCGATTATTCAAAAAGGCAAAATGATTATGCCAGCTATTTACACCTGCAATCAGTTTATACCCCGCAAATAGTAGTTAATGGAAAAACAGAATTTGTGGGATCTGAAGAAGGTACATTACGTAACGCTATTAAAACCAGTCTGCAAAAAGCTTCATCAACTCAATTGTCATTAAACGTTTCAACTATTGATCAGGGCCATGCCGACATAAAATATACAACCGAAGGCGTCGATAAAAGCACGGTTTTACAATTGGCTGTTTTACAAAAGAATGCACAAACAAAAGTTGAACGCGGTGAAAATGGCGGTCGTACGCTGTCACATGTGCAAATTGTGCGCAAGCTGCAAAAAGTATCTTTAAATGGAAATGGCGGAACTGTTAAAGTAAGTCTGCCGCAAGGCTTTGATGCCCAAAGCTGGGAAATTATAGGCTTTTTGCAAAATACAGCAAACGGCACAATTACCGGAGCGGCAAGGGCGGCTTTGTCGGCAGAAGCAATTGCAAGCGCCGGGAACATAAAAAATTCTAAATAATAATTTCTTAATTTTAACGTGGGTAATATACCTGGCTCTTTACAATAGGGTCGGGCGTAAAAAATACTGTATCAATGAAAGCCATAAAAGAAAAGCATTCATTAGCCATGCGTTGGTGCCATTGGGTAAATTTTCCAATCCTGACTATTATGATATGGAGTGGGATGCTGATCTATTGGGCAAATGACGAATACTCCATCACCATATTTGGCCATACTTTTTTTCGCTTTTTCCCGGATTGGTTTTATAATACGTTAAAGATACCGCACCGCTTGTCCGAAGGGATGGCTTTCCATTTCCTGTTCATGTGGTTTTTTACCCTTAACGGGATACTGTATATTTTATACACCACAATATCCGGCGAGTGGCGGGAGCTTGTACCAAAGAAAAACTCCTTTAAGGAGGCCTGGCTGGTATTGCTGCACGACCTGCATATCCGCAAAACCGCTCCGCCGCAAAATAAATACAATGCTGCGCAGCGTATAGCCTATACAGCTATCATTATTATGGGCATAGGTTCGGTTATTACCGGTTCGGCAATTTATAAACCGGTGCAGTTTTACTATTTGACCTGGCTATGCGGTGGTTACCATTTTGCAAGGATATTGCATTTTGTATTAACGCTTGGCTATGTTTTCTTTTTTGTGATCCATATTGTACAGGTGATACTGGCCGGATGGAGCAATTTTAGTTCGGTAATTTCAGGGTTCGAAGTTGTTAATGAAACCCCTCAACTGGCCATTGAAAGCATCCGGACTGTTACTGACGCTCCGAAACCTACTGCTGAAACGCCTCAACCGATTATTCACCCTGAAAAAGACGATGAAAAAGCCGAATAAAAAAATAAAGAAAGAGCTTACTGTAGAGCAAAAGATAAGCAGGCGCAACTTTATATCTTTTACGAGTTTTACGGTTCTGGCAGTGGGTGCATTTGAAGGCTGGCGCTGGCTTTATAAGTCGCCCCAGGAAGTAACCGGCATTACCGGCGGCGCCCATAAGCCGCTGAGGCGCGCGCTCAATAAAACCGAGCTTTTTTTCAGACGGACGTTTAGTGACAACCACCTGGTGAAAACCTACCCAAAATCAATGGCGGCCAAACATGTAAGGGTTAACAGCGACATAGGGGTTGAGGCGAATAAAAAATTTGACCCTGCAACCTGGAAACTGCAGGTTAATAAAAAAGGCAGCGAGGTTTTGCAGTTAACCTTACAGGATTTGATGGCGCTCCCAAAAACCGAGATCGTTTATGATTTTAAATGTGTTGAGGGCTGGGATCAGATATCGCATTGGGGAGGCGTTAAATTCAGCGATTTCATAAAGCATTTTCAGTTGGATGACTATGCAAAAATGCAATATGTTGGTATGGAAACGCCGGATAAAGCATATTATGTAGGGATAGATATGCCAAGCGCCATGCACCCGCAAACCCTGCTAGCTTATGAAATGAATGACAAACTGCTCCCCTTGCAAAATGGCGCGCCTTTGCGCCTCATCATCCCGGTTAAATATGGTATTAAAAACCTTAAACGTATCGGTACAATATCATTCAGCAATACCCGCCCGCGGGATTATTGGGCTGAGGATGGGTATGATTATTATTCGGGGTTGTAATTATACCAAAATAAGACTTTCAATTTCTTTAAAATGTTTATCAGATGTAAAAAGAGGCAAATCATACCGAATTGCTATAGCGGCTATCCAGATATCGTTTTCTGGTATGGGTTTGCCTTTATTTTTTAATGCAGTCTTAATACTTCCGTACAAATCGCCGGTTATGATATCGGGAACCAAAATCGTATAATTTTGCAAGAATCGATTAGTTTGATCCAAATGTTTTTTAACATTCGCGGAACAATAAGCGCCATAATACAATTCGCCTGCTGCAATTGACGATACAAATATTTCTGAAAAAGTATGGAGTTGAGCGGTTATATCATTGTTGTTTTTAAAAGCGTAAATAATGATGCAGGTATCCAACAAACATTTATTTCCAGTCATCTTCATTCATTTGCTCGCATCCTTCTTCTATATTTCGTTCAAGTTCATTAACCTCTTCCAAAGTAAGCGTGCTTTTAAAGTCCCGGAAACTTTTACTGCGAGGCAAGCTGGTCTTTGATTTAGCCAATACCGTTTCGAGCTCGGCTAATAAGGTATCACTTTCAACTTTTAATAATTCTTCTATTAAATGAAGTTTTTTGGCTTCCGCGTACATAAGAAACATCTTTAACTCAAAAATACAAATTTATTTTCAAAATTACGATGGAGGATAATCAATTGTATTGATAGCCTGATGAATTAAACATGTACTTCAAACTAAATAGCACCCTTTAAGTTTTGACTATAGACATCCGACCAAAGACTTTGATCTTTCTCCATACAATGTGTAATTTTACCTCAATCCTACCATGAAAAACATAAACATGCTAAAATATGGGCATCATTGATTAATTATCAGCTACATGATGCACGAGAGAAGTATTAGCTTTACGGTTAAGGAGGAAGAACTATGAAGATCAGCACGATTATAAGTTTATCATTGCTCATCCCTGCCTTAGGGCTGGCGCAGCAAAATGCCACAAGGAATGCGGATAGTTTGCGGGCGGTACGGACAGCGCAATCGGCAGCAGCGTATAAAAAATACCAGGAAAAAGTTTTCACCCATGCGGATACCCTGCGAGGCAGCATTACCCCCGAGCGTGCCTGGTGGGACGTGTTGCGGTATGATATTACTGTAAAGCCTGATTTTGTTAAAAAGTCAACCTCCGGCAAAAACCTTATAACTTACAAGGTGGTACAAACTGATTACAAGCCGGTAATGCAGATAGATCTGCAGGCACCCTTGCATATTGATAGTGTGATCTATAACACCAAGTGCAAACTCACTTTTACACAGGAAGGCAATGCATGGCATATACAAACCGTGAAACAAAAAAAGGGCGCTGTTAATACTGTTGAAGTATTTTTTAGCGGCACGCCGCACGAAAGCACCCGACCTCCATGGAGCGGCGGCTGGACATTTGCCACCGATTCGCTTGGCCGCCCCTGGATGACCGTTACCTGCCAGGGCCTGGGTGCAAGTATCTGGTACCCCTGTAAAGACCACCAGAGCGATGAGCCCGATAACGGCGCCTCCCTCACAATGATAGCCCCTGACACATTGGTGGCTGTTTCAAACGGACGGATGCAGTTTACCAAAAATAACGGCGATGGTACCAGCACTACCAAATGGGCAGTAGTAAACCCTATCAGCAACTATTGTATTATTCCCTACATAGGCAAATATGTGCATTTTGGTGAAAAATATAATGGTGAAAAAGGCCCGCTCGACCTGGATTACTGGGTACTTGATTATAACCTGAACAAAGCCAAAGCCTATATGCCAACACAGGTGCATAATATGCTTAAAAGCGACGAATACTGGATGGGCCCGTATCCTTTTTATGAAGATGGTTACAAATTGGTAGACGTGCAGCATACCGGCATGGAACACCAGAGCGCCGTGGCTTATGGTAACCATTATGCTTTTGGCTACCGTGGCCGTGATGGCTCGGGTACGGGATGGGGTATGAAATGGGATTTTATCATTATTCACGAAAGCGGGCACGAATGGTTCGGCAATAACATTACCAGTAACGACCTTGCTGATATGTATATACACGAAGGTTTTACCAATTACTCCGAAACGTTGTTTGTTGAAACCATGTTCGGCAAACAGGCCGGCAACGAATATAATGCAGGTATCCGCCGGAGTATCCGCAATGATATACCCATCATTCCGCGTTATGGCGTAAATGAACAGGGGAGTGGCGATATGTACACCAAGGGCAGCAACATGATCCATGCCATACGTCACAGTATGGATAATGATGAACAATTCCGCCAGATTTTGCGGGGCCTGAATAAAACTTTTTATCACCTCACGGTAAACACGCAGCAAATTGAAAATTACATCAGCGAACATGCCGGTTTTGACTACAGCAAGGTATTCGACCAGTATTTACGTACTGTGCAGGTACCTAAATTTGAATATTATTTTGGCCCGGATCATAACAAAGTTTATTATCGTTATACCAATTGTGTAAAAAGCTTTGATTTGCCATTAGTATTAAGCAACGATACAGCAAAGGTCCGTATACTTCCGGATGATACCTGGAAAAGCGCTGACCTGCAAAGCACTGAAGTTCCGTTATTTGACGTTGCCGGGATTAAAAAAATGTATTTTGTGGATGTGGAAGAGGTTGCCGGGAGCTAAGCCCTAAGTCTGTAGCCGAAAGTCTTAAGTTTTATTTTTGTTAAGAAAATATATACCGACAACTCATGGCTTTAATGCCATGGCAATCAAATTAGCCAAGTTCAATGGTGAATTTGCATTGTATAATAAAGAATACCGATCTTCAATATACACGGCGTCATTAAAGGCTATAAAAACGTTTTTTTGATCATCTTCCCATGCAATAACTTTCAATGGCAGGTCAAGAGCAGCTACGGGGTTTTCAATCATAATTGGCCCGCCTGCTTTTGGGTTTCCAAACATAATAAATTCAAGCGGTGGTATGCTTTGCCCAACTTTTTGTAGTTCAGCTTGCTGGTCAATCCTGGCATAAATTGTTGCGCCATGCTGCAGTAAAAAGGCCTGTAAACGATCAATAGTTTCCTTTACGGGATATGCGCTTGGTTGGATAATAACACCTTTTGGCTCCATAAGATTATAAAAATAAATACCCTTCTTTAATTTTCAAATTCGTGAAATTCGCCTTAATTCGCAAAAATTAGTGCTGATATCTTTTTTTGGCTTCCTCCAGCATTGCCGCCGTAGCTGTGGCGCCAACCCTGGTAACGCCTAAAACTTTAACCTTTAGCAGGTCATCAAGCGTTCGCACACCGCCCGCTGCTTTTATCTGCACTTCGGGCGCGGAATGTTTTCGCATGAGTATCAAATCTTTTTCTGTTGCCCCCTCATAACTGTATTTGCCATCGCTGCCTTTTATAAAACCGTACCCTGTAGAGGTTTTTACAAATTCAACCTTTAGCTTGCTACAGATTTCGCACAGCCGTATTTTAAATTTGTCATCCGGCAGATAATCATTTTCAAAAATAACTTTTAAAGCAGCCTCGTATAACTTGGTGACGGACACAATAGCAGCGATCTCCTTTTCAACATAATCCCAATCCTCGCCTAACACTTTGCCAACATTCACGACCATATCAATTTCATGGGCTCCATCTTTGCAAGCCTGCTCTGTTTCGTAAACTTTAACAGCTGTGGTACTATTGCCGTGTGGAAAGCCAATCACAGCGCACACCATTACATCCGAACCTTTAAGCCACTCCAGCGCTTCCTTAATGGCATATGGTTTAATACAAACTGTAGCAACATTGTAGTTTTTTGCCAGCAGGCAGCCTTGCTTCAAATCCTCATCTGTCATTGTGGGATGCAGCAAAGAATGGTCGATCATTTTTGCGAGTTCGGTAACTTTATCCATGATAATTTTATGTATGAGGATTAAAATATTCCAATTAAATATTATGCTCCAAATTTATTCCTTTTCAAATATTAAGCGGTTAAGTGTCAGTTTATTATTTTCGCCTTTGGTTTTGAAAACTATGCTGATAGAGTTTTTAAATTCCCTGATGTTTATATAACCCAAATAAACATGTTTTTTAACTTCCTTCTTTTCCGAATTAACAGATAGCCAATCGCTGATCTGCGTTTGCCTTTGCCATAATGATATATCAGCGCCATTTGGTTCGTTTTCAATATCTGCATATAACTTATAACGGCCGTAAGGAATTTCGGCTAATGAAATATTCATCCTGCCATCATCATCGGCCATAAAAGTAAATCCTGAATAATCCTCCTTGACGCCTGTAACGCCCCAAAAACCAAATTTCATCAACTGGGGTACATCATCAAAGTATCGGGTATATAGACCTTAGTCAGCTGATTGGCAGGTTTCATTATTCCGGTAACCGGGGAGCCGGAATAATAAAAAGCTATGGAAGTATAGTCCACCGGTACCTTGTTTCCTTCAGGACCATGTTCAATTGAATGAAAAATGTGGTTATCGAAGGATAGCTTATCGTTCAAATAAAACCTGTAACCACCTGTGCGGGCAAAAGGCAGGGAGTAATCAAGTGCGCCATGCAGGGGAAGGCTGAATTTTGTATCCCACCTGTCCATAAGAGCGTACCATCCGCCATTAAAATAATCTTCGGAACCTGTTCCATG
>Ga0302221_10001153_pt1 | contig 17378 bp, 14 predicted proteins | sample II_Palsa_E2_1_FD_193517 | JGI IMG/M metagenome (GOLD analysis project Ga0302221, IMG submission 193517) | Peat permafrost microbial communities from Stordalen Mire near Abisko, Sweden - II_Palsa_E2_1 | ecosystem: Environmental > Terrestrial > Soil > Palsa > Peat permafrost | place: Sweden... | reverse complement strand
CATCCGCTTCGAGATGCAAAGCTGGTGGAATAAAAAGGTCGAGGACCTGAGCAAAGGCATGCAGCAGAAATTGCAGTTCGTCATCACGGTGCTGCATAAGCCCGCTTTGATCATCCTGGATGAGCCTTTCAGCGGCCTGGATCCTGTCAATTCCAACCTGATCAAGGACGAGATCTACGCGTTAGCCCGCCAGGGAGCATCGATCATTTTCAGCACGCATCGCATGGAACAGGTAGAAGAGATCTGCGATCATATCATCCTGGTCAATAAAGGTCAGAAGATCCTCGATGGAACAGTCAGCGGAGTGAAGCAACAGTATAAGGAAAACCTATTCAGTATCGGACTGGAAGCGACCGGCAAACAGGGCGAGGCTGGCACTGCGGGTGGGGAACGGCCCGAAGGGGCAGCCTTTGAAGCAGTCGGACAAAAGGATGGACGTTGGATAATAAAAATACGGGATGGATACCGACCCAATGATGTGCTGCGGCAATTTATCGACCAGGGCACCGGCATCACCTCCTTCACAGAGATCCTGCCTTCACTGAATGATATCTTTATCCGGCTGGTGGAGGGAACTCCGCTGGCGCGACAGTTTCAACCTATAAGCATATGAAAAAAATGTGGCTGATCACCCGGCGGGAATACCTGACGCGGGTACGAAACAAAACTTTTCTGCTTTCTACTTTTTTACTTCCGCTGGTCTTTATGCTGTTTATTTTTGGGGCGGTGCTGATCCAGTTAAAGACGCAGTCGCATCACCGGATAGCGGTCATCGATGCCAATGGGTATTTCAAAGATTATCTGAGGGGAGATTCAACGATCACCTATGATTTCACTCCGGGTATCGATACCGTCAATTATCAGCAAAAGGGGTATACGGCAGTGCTGATCATCCCGGTCCTGTCGGATAGCGGGAAAAGCGAGTGCCGGTTAAAGTACAAGAAGTCGCTGGGGCTGATAGGGACCGAGTCGTTGAAAGAGCATATCCACAATGCGATCACCGATCATATGATCTTTGAAAAGACGGCGCTCAGCCGGCCGAAGCTGGATTCGATCCGGAGCCGATCGGATTTCACCCAGGTGGAAAGTTATGAAGACAACGGTCCTACTGCGAAGGCGTCGAGTTCGACCTCTTCGTATGTAGTCGGTTACGCCAGCGGCATCCTGATCTATCTGCTGACCTTTATTTATGGCGCCGCCGTCATGCGAGGTGTGATGGAAGAGAAGACCAGCCGGATTGCGGAGGTGGTGGTGAGTTCGGTCAGGCCGTTCGAGCTGATGATGGGGAAGATCACGGGCATCGGGGCCGTCGGGGTTACGCAGTTCCTGTTATGGGTTATACTACTGGGGGGAGTGGGCTTTGTTGCACAGATCGTGCTGTCGCATGATATGTGGCAGCATGTCGAGCAAGCGCGGCAGGCCGGGCCGATGGGGGGGCCTGCCATTAGAACGACGCCGGCAGGGTTCGATCTTTCGAATGCCCTGGGCAATATCAATCTGGTACTGCTCATCTTCTGCTTTCTCTTCTATTTCATAGGTGGCTATCTCTTCTATTCGGCCTTATTTGCGGCCGTGGGCAGTGCTGTCAACGAAGATCCGCAAGAAGCGCAATCGCTGATGCTGCCGATCACCCTGCCTGTCGTCTTCTCCTTTATTATTATGTCTGTCGCCGTACAGGACCCGGGAGCCCCGCTGGCAGTATGGGCCAGCATCATCCCCTTCAGCTCGCCGATCGTCATGATGGCCAGGATCCCCTTTGGCGTCCCTGGCACCGTTCCCTGGTGGCAACTGGGCCTCTCCATGCTATTGCTGGTCCTTGGGTTTTTGGGTACAACCTGGCTGGCCGGAAGGATCTACCGGACAGGCATCCTGCTGTACGGCAAGAAACCCAGTTGGAAGCTCATGTGGAAGTGGGCCTTCCAGCGGCAATGAGGTGGGCGTGAGTGTTAGGGATGAATGGTAAAAAAAGGAGGAATGCCGGTGCAACTTTACGAATGATGAAGTGTACTTTTATACGAAGGATATCGTAAGAAGTAAAGGCCGGCTGTGCAGTTGTCGGGTATCCCGCCAAAATCGGCAGGCATATTATCAAGATAGATTTTAAGCCTCATGTGTAGTAGAAAAAAACGGGACTGTTCTCAGCCCCGTTTGTTGTTTATCACAATTCAATCTATTTTCTTCAACTGATCTGCAGCAAGTGCAGAATGGGAGATTGCGAATCATCCGAATCGGTTCCCACCTCATCCGGCAGGCATTCCACGTTGAGCCTGACGGCTGTCTTTTCCCTGACTGATACATTGGAACGTTTGTAGGACTGATATCCTTTTTTGTCGAATTGTATAGTAACCTGGGTGCCGGGCAACTGTACAAAGCGGAAATAACCATTCTCATCTGTCAGCACTTCCGTCTGGTTGCTGCTGCCGGGAATAGTGGCCGAAACTACTACGCCGGGCAGTGGCTTTTTTGTCACCGCATCCGTCACGTACCCATTCACGATACCTTCTACCTTACCAGTCCCCGCCTTCGCATACAGCGACAGGGGGAAGAGCAGTAGAAGAAGCCACAAAATTTTTTGGCTGCCCATAAGTCATTTTTAAAAGATTAGCATTGGCGGCAGGACAATTCGTTAGGGTGTGAACCCCTACAATTTACCGCATTTTTTGCATTTCGGCAAATCGCCGTGGCCGGGTTTCGTGCCGGATAAGGGTAAATGGGTATACCTCAAGACTCGCCAAGGTCGATTTCCGTATTGTCACCGATGTTCAGGCTGCGGGACTCCCCTTTTACTTCGGTGTCGCTGCCGATGAGGGAATGGGTAAGGACAATATCGTAGAGGTCGGCAAAGGAGCCGATAATGGAGTCCTTAATAATGGAATAGTTGACCCGGGTCTTTTCCCCTATAGCTACGTTGGGGCCAATGATGGAATTACGGATGTCACAGCCGGGGGCGATGCTGACGGGCTGGATGATGATCGCGTTCTCGAACTGGTGCTCAGGGGCGATAGTGCCGCCGAATTTTTTCAGCAATTTGGCATTGGATTCCAGCAGGGTCTCCTTTTTACCGCAGTCGAACCAATTCTGGACCTTGAACGCATGGAATTTGACGCCGCTGCGGATCATGCATTCGATGGCATCGGTGAGGTTGTACTCGCCATAGCTGGTGACCTGGTTGCGGATATTGGTCTCCAGGCAATTGAACAGAACATTCGTCTCCCGGATACGGTAAATACCGACCAGGGCCATATTTGACTTGGGGATCTGCGGCTTTTCCACGACACGGTCGATACTACCGTCGTCTTCCAGCTCGGCCACCCCGAAATTCCGGGGGTCGTCGACTCTTTTGACACCCAGCAGGGAACGCGGCTGATTGAGGACGTCCTTGACATCATATTCGCAGATGGTATCGCCCAGCACGATGAATATTTCATCCTCGCCTACGATGCTGCGGGTGAGGAGAACGGCATGACCTATGCCCTGACGTTCGTTCTGGAAAACAAAATGGGCCGTCAGCTGAGGATATTTCTGCCGGACAAAATCCTGGATCTTTTCGCCAAGGTAGCCGACGATAAAAATAAATTCGTTGATTCCTGCCTCCATCAACTGGTCGACGATAATAGAGAGAATAGTTTTCCCCGCTAAAGGGATCAAAGCCTTGGGTTGTGTGTATGTATGCGGACGTAATTTAGTGCCAGCGCCTGCTACCGGAATGATCGCTTTCATGTCAAAATGGTTGTCGTCGTCTGCTGTACTACCGGACATCGTCCGGTTGCGCGTGTAAAATAGTGAATTTTATTCTTTTTGGCCTATTTTTGCGCCATGCAAAAGGATACTTTGGTTTTTGACCTCATTCATAAAGAGCTGGAACGCCAACGGCACGGCATAGAACTAATCGCTTCTGAAAATTTCACTTCCCTGGAAGTAATGCAGGCCATGGGAACGGTATTGACCAATAAGTATGCAGAGGGATATCCCGGCAGAAGATATTATGGCGGATGCGAGATTGTAGACCAGGTGGAACAACTGGCGATCGACCGGCTGAAACAGATCTTCGATTGCGAATATGCCAACGTACAACCTCACAGCGGCGCACAAGCCAATGCCGCCCTCATGCTGGCGATCCTTCAACCCGGCGACACGATCCTGGGGCTGGACCTGAGCATGGGCGGTCATCTTACGCACGGATCTCCCGTCAACTTCTCGGGCAAGCTGTACCGGCCGGTATCCTACGGTGTGGGCAAGGAAGACGGCCGGGTTGACTATGCTATGATGGAGTCGGTGGCCCATAAAGAACGCCCCAAGCTGATCATCTGCGGCGCCAGCGCCTATAGCCGTGACTGGGACTATGCACGTATCCGGGCCATTGCCGATAGTATCGGCGCCTTTGTGATGTGCGACATGGCGCATCCCGCGGGGCTGATCGCCAAGGGACTGCTGAATTCCCCCTTCGAACATTGCCATTTTGTGACATCTACGACGCATAAGACACTGCGTGGACCCCGTGGCGGTATCATCATGATGAAGAAGGATTTTGACAACCCCTTCGGGTTGAAGGATGTCAAGGGCAATATCCGGCCGATGAGCAACCTGCTCGATATGGCGGTATTTCCGGGTACGCAGGGCGGTCCCCTCGAACATGTGATTGCCGCCAAGGCAGTGTCTTTTGGCGAGATCCTTTCGGATGACTTCACAGTTTATGCCAAACAAATCATTGCCAATGCACAGGCCATGTCCAAGGTTTTTGTGGACAAGGGTTATCATATCGTCTCCGGCGGCACGGACAATCACCTGCTGCTGATCGATCTGCGGAATAAGAATATCAGCGGGAAGAAGGCAGAGATCGCTCTCGGTAAGGCAGAGATCACGGTCAACAAAAATATGGTACCTTACGATGATAAGAGCGCCTTTATCACTTCGGGTATCCGCGTCGGCGTGCCGGCTGTTACGACCCGGGGAATGAAGGAGGAACATATGAGTACGGTCGTCGGATTGATCGACAAAGCGCTGGTGAATGCAGAAAATGAAGGTGTGCTGGCGGCGCTGAAAGGGGAAGTAAATGTCTTTATGAAACAGTTTCCTTTATATCCTGAATTATAGCTTATGCTTCAGAGAAAACAAACCTTGTGGATGTTGCTGGCGATCATTTGCGCCGCGCTGACGTTTAAGTTCTCGTTCTATAGCGGGAATGTGACAGTCGGAACCAACGGACATGTATTTTTACAGGAAAGGGCTGTTCCGGTGCTCAGTTTCGGCAAAGACAGCGCGGGTGCAGGTAGTGTCCTGATCCTGATCGTCACGGTGGTCCTGCTGGCAGGTCTCCTCATCAATATCTTCAATTACAAGGCTCGGAGCAAGCAACTCTGGATCACCATCGGGCTGATCTTTTTATCCCTGCTGAATATTTTTCTCTATTGGTGGAAGAGTGGTGTTCCATCCTTTACGGAAGGCAGTTACAACCTGGGTGCCGCACTCTCGCTGGCCATCCCCGTATTTCTGATCTTTGCGGTGAATGGCATCAGAAAGGACCAGAAGCTGGTGAAAAGCGCGGACAGGCTGAGGTAAGAAATTTTACACTTCCAAAATCACTACTGCTGATGCGGTCGATTTAATATGGGTTAAAGCGACCGTTATACTAAAATTACCCAGAGCGTTAATGGTGCTATTGGTTACGCCCAGCAGTGCAATTCTCGGTTTGCCCTGTTCATTATTTATTATTTCAACTTCGTTAAAGGCAGTACCATTAAGCCAGCCTGTTCCCAGCGCTTTAAAAAAAGCCTCCTTCGCGGCAAACCGGGCGGCGTAATGCTCGTGTTTGTGGGTCTTACTTTCGCAATAGGCTATTTCATTTGCCGAAAATACCAATTCCCGGAAGCCATTATCCTTCTCTATCTTTTCTGCAATGCGGCTCACTTCAATTATATCAATACCTAATCCGGCTATCATACGCGCAATTTTGAATTGCATTTTATAATTTTTTGCCTCACAGATGCCTCTTCCTCTTTTGTAGCGATTACTTTGGTTAAAGCATGTTGATAGTAGCCGAGTGCTCTATTAAATTGCTTAAGTCTAAAACAGTAATCACCAGCCTGTATATAAGCATTGTAATATTGCGGATTGTTAATAACTAAGCTATCGGGATCTACGTTTTTATTGTCACTTATACGCTGTAAAATATTCTTATAAGCCTCAAAGTTTTTATAGATCTGCGTGTTTAATAAAGTATCAGGAGGAATGGTAAGATCGCTGTCTATTATTTCCTTGTCCGTTTTCATTCCCTTCAGGGCGAAAACCTTTTTCAGGTCGTAACAAACAAATTCTCCCAACTGCCACGGCGATGTTGAAACCCATACCTTTAATTTCTGAGGTTCAAAAACAATGGAATGGTGGGCGGCGAACTGGTTAATTGATTTCTCATTCCCAAGGCCAATATCAGCGTTGTTCAATCCTTTGGTATCTCTTAAAATATCAACAGTTTTTTGAACGGTGTTTTTCCCATTATTTTTCAACAGGTCCATTAAATGATTATACCGGTACAATGAGGCGCTATTATCCATTTGTTCAATATTCTCTTTTGTATGAACCAACGAATTGCCCTGAAAATGATTGGTACAAACGATATAATTACTATCAGGATCGTAAACATCATAAGTCACGGGCGTTTTTTCAATGATAGCTGCTCTTTTATCATTGGCAGATCCTATCAGCAATGATTCAGAAACGAACATTTTTCTATTTTTGGCTATCTGCACAGCTTCGTTGATGTTTTTAGCATACTGTAAAATTTCGCGGGCAACTAACGATACCGGCGTGGCGGCGCCTGTCGGTAAATCACTTTTCGCGGCATTGATTGTTATGCTTAACCCCTGTTCATTCATACCGGAGACGGCCCCTATAAATCCTCCCCATGTGACTGTCATGAATTTATATCCTTGTGCAGGGTTGTAAAAAGCTACAATCTTATTAACGGCAAAATCATCGTTCACATAAAAATCAAAATTCCGGCCTATGATCATGGTGCTATCCTGCGACCGTGAATCCCAGGTACCGAATGATGTGCAGCCAACCAAAGCCATGCCTTGTAAAGCATGTCCGATATCATGTGCGCCATGATAATTCAAGATCCGCTGATAGTTAGAACCGATATATTGATATTTATCCGAAGCCGATTGGGATATGCCATATATCTCTTCCTTATACTCTTCAGTTACATTTTTGGAAAGATCGCGGTTAAACCAGGCGACAAAATATTTAAGAAAGGAGCGATAAAACTTTGAAGGGATCATTTTAGCGATCTGTGCGGTAAAATAATCTTCCTGTTTTACTACAAGTTCTTTAGTGAGCTTGCCATTAATAACACCGCGCTCAAAAGGTTGCCCTTCAACATATAACTCATACAGACCGCTTTTACTTTTACGGAACCAGTTGTTTTTGATGGTATAAAAACCCGGCGATAGTTCGCTGCGCTGTAATTTCTCGCTGCTGGTATCTATTGGGTTTGGCGGATAGTCAATAGCCACGCAATACAAATAAACAGCAAGAATTAAAAACAAAGCAACAAAGCCCGAAAAAACATATAACAGGCCTTTCAACAGCTTCTGCCACATAGTCTTCTTCTTACGCATTTCTTATTTTAGTTATAACGTTATCATTATCCAACAAAGCGCAACAGGTAACAATTGCGCTCATTGATGCGCCCAATATCCCATGCAGGTTAAGATTTTGTCCGGTTAAGTATAAATTAGGCAATTTTGTTCTGGGTGATATAAACGTTTTTAAAACATTTTTGTAATCCTTAACTATTCCATAGAGCGATCCGTCATCATTACCAATATAATCCCGGTATGATAACGGTGTGGCTACATAATATGATTTTATACAATTTCTTAACCCCGGAAACTTGCTTTCAACGGTATCCAGCAATATTTCAGCCTTGCGTTTTTTAAATTCGTTATAGGTTTCTCCCCGGTCATTCACATTCGAAACAGTGTTAAACGTATCTTTCCATTGAGCCACTTCTTCAAATCGCATATAACTGAGTATGGATAATCCATCAGCATATTCCTCTGATTTTGATGAAGCGCCACAAAATATGGCATAGCCCAGGGGCCAGTTATCCTCGGTATGGTTAGCAGTCATCCAAACATTTCCCTCACGACAGCAGTAGTAATTGTGTTTTATGTATTTAAAGGAATCTTTCTTGAAAACGATATTTAATGTAAAGGCCGATGTAGAGTTCTCCAGACCCTTTAACCTGTTACGATAAGCGTTTTTTATTAAAGGGGTCGCGGTCATTTCCAGCGTTTTAACCGGGTGGATGTTAGAAATGAATTGTTTGGCATATATTTTAGCGCCATCCTGGCATTCAACATGGCTAATGAGGCCGTTTTCCTCCACAATCTTTTTTACTTCGCAATTCCGAATAATCTCGCCACCGTTTTCCCTGATTTTTTTTGCCAGTAATCTTGCTATTTGAGAACCACCATCAACACATTTCCACGAGCTCTCAATGTAACTGTTCAGAATCAAAGCATGAACATAGAATGGAGTTTTATCTGCCTGCCCGGCATAAAGCGCATTGTTGGCAGCCAGTATTGCCTGTAATTTGGTATTGCTGGTTAGTGAATTGATGTAGGCCTCCGCATCAATTTCAAGTATATCCGCTTTCTCCTTAAAATCATTAGTCGCCCTTAGATTATACAACGGGAATTTACTGCATATTTCCTTTATCCTATTGCAATAAGTGCGTATCGCGTCCTCTTCATCCGGAAAATGTTCCAGCAGTTTAGCGATAAAGTTTTCATAGCCCTGGGCAAAGTCATATTCTTTATCGTCGCCTTCAAAAAGTATCCGGTCAAAAACATCAACATCCTGCTGTTGTAGTTTAAGTTTATCCATAATACCCAGGTATTGAAATATCTGATAAAGATTTTGACCTTTTGAAAGGCCGCCGAGGTAATGAACGCCCGAATCAAAAATCACCTTATCGCGTACGTATGTTTGCAGGCTTCCGCCTATTTGTTTGTTTTTTTCCAGAACACAAACTTTATGCCCCTCAAGGCCTAAAATAGCGGCACATACCAAACCACCCATCCCACTTCCGATTATTAGGATATCAAAATTCTCCATTATTAATTTTATTCGTTCTTGTCTATTACAAAAATAATATCATCTCTATTTTTTCCCTGATCTATAACTGTCAACTTCATATGATTAGATGCTGCCAGATCCTTCACTAGCCGGCCCGAAAGATTATGGGTTCTTATAATAAGCCTTCCGCCAGGTTTTAGATTGTATATACAATTTTCAACCAGCGGCGCCTGTGCCTCCTTTTGCATATGTTGCAGGAAATCAACCATTATTATAGCATCATAATTTTGAAATTCGAATTCCCGGATATCGGCAAAAATAAAATTTATTTCTTCATCCTTGCTAAAGCAATTATTTGCCATTTCAATTTTATCCCCGTCATTGTCTATACAGGTAAATTCTCTTTCTTTTGACGCAAAGTGCAACAGGTAAGCCATATCACCGTAGCCACTTCCAATATCAAGTATCCTCCCTTTTGCAGGCAATAACTCGTGAAAAAGCTGGTAGTACTTTTCTCGCCACAGTCTAAATTTTAACTGCCATTCAAGCAAGGGGCCTTTATAAAGGTAATTGTATATCAATTGCTGTTTAAAATAAACCGGTTGCTCGGTGGCTATCCTCAGTTGTTTATATTCATCTTTAAAGTAATGACCGATCAACTTCGCTTTTTCCGAATAATTGGTTCCAAACCTCCTATCATCCTGCATTATTCTCGGGAGGTATTTGATGGTTATCGTTCCATCTTTCAGTAAAAAGTCGTTCTTAGCCATGGTATACCCTGTGCCGTGTATCAGTATGGGTAAAATGCCAATATTAAGATGTTCGGCCAGGTAAAACGCCCCTTTGTGGAATCTTTTAATCTCTCCATCCAGGGATCTGGTACCTTCTGGAAATATCACCACAGAGTAGCCATGTTTCACTCTGTCGACCAGTACTTCCAGGCTATTTTCAGCACCATTGGCCACGGGGTAAAAATCAGCCATCCGCGCTACTGCCCCAAAAACCGGAGAGTTCCATACCCAATTATTGGTTAGTAAAATCAATTTAGGATGGAGCATCACCAAAGACAGAATATCGAGAAAAGATTGGTGGTTGCTTATGATCACCGCGGGTTCTGAAAAATTTGCGTATTGGGGATTAATGATCTTCTTTTTTACATTGATCATGATATAAACCATAGACCAGGCAAACTTAGAGAGGATGTAATGATAGAGAAGTTTGCCTTTCTCCTTACTAAAGGGATTTAGCTTAATCAGAAAGCCCAAAACGGTTAAAATAATACATCCGGTAACAAAATAAGTGAAAGCGAAGATACTTTTCAACAGGCCACTAAACGTCCACGGGAATTTTTGTTTTTCCACCCGATTTTTTATCAGTATATTAAATAAAAACGGGATTAGGATTTGTGACATTATAACCACACAGCAAATTCCTATTATCGATATAAATGCGATCGATTTTAATGCCGGATGCTTAGCGAATATCAATACTCCCAGACCTGTTATAGTAGTAATCGCCGATAAAAAAATGGATGTTTTGTAGGATGACAATATTTTTTTCCCGGTCTTATACTCTTGCAGCAACCCATCCATGATATACAGGCTATAATCATCGCCCAAACCAAAAATCAGGGCCGAGATGATAATATTGATAATGTTAAACCCGATTCCGAATATCCCCATTAACCCGACTGTCCATATCATGGATATAAACATGGGGATAAAGGAAACCAATGTAAGTTCTATCCGCCCATAAGTCAGCCACAACACAATTAAAACCAGCAAAGAAGACATTATTGCAATCCTGGTAAAATCAGAATTGATAATTTGAACCAATCTGGTAGTTATGTATTGTTTGTCAACAACGGTTACGCGCGGATTATCTTTAAAAGCATCATACACTGCCACTTTATTTTCCGGGGTGGTTTGTACTAATGTAACCACGGTTGCACGGCCGGGTTTTTCATTAATAAAATCATCAAGAAAACTTTTTCTAAGCTCGCTGATATTTTGCTTTTCTTCAACATGAAAAGGTTTATTCAGCAGTGCTTTAAAGTTATCAAAAGCAGAGGGTTTAAAGCCCATGGCCTTTCCTTGCTGTTCCAGGCTTGCAAGCAGTTGTTGCTTTTTTTCGGGAGTCCAGTATTTATTCCAGCGCTCAATTCTTTCTTTTTGCAATGAGTCGGAGATAATCAGCGAAGAAACGCCCGAATATTTTATAACTACATTTTTTTCTTTAAGCGCTTCAATCTGGCCCGAAAGCCGTTCATTATTAACCAGTGCCTCATCCAGCGTTTTGCCTTCGGTAACCAGGTAAAGAGATTGCAGCGAAAAGTTATTAATCCTGTTCAGTTTGGTTTCGGCCTTTTTTAATTTAGGCGACATGTAACTCATATCGTCCAAACTAAATTCAAAAGTCACATAGTTTGCAGTATAGCCAAAAATAACGGTAAGCAATACAATACCTATTACAATAAATTTATTGTATTCGGGGTTGTACGAGGCCATTTTATCAATCCAGGAAAATTGAATTATTTTATGATGTCGTTGTTCTTCCCTGGTAGAAATAAACTGGGGTAAAAATACCAGTGAACAAAGCGATGCGCCAATTAAACTAAACCCGGCAAACAGCCCAAGGTCCTTTAAGAGTTCAGATTGTACAAACTCCAGGCAAAAAAATCCGCCTATAGTAGTAAAGCTGCCCACGGTTAATGGCAGCGTTAAATCCTTAATTACCTGTTCGATGCTTTTGGTATGCCGATAGTGATTGAAAACATGCAGTGAATAATTGATGGCTATCCCCAATACAACCGATCCCGTACCCAGGGCTATAACAGATAAGTTCCCTTTAATAAAATAAATAATTGCTAATGAAAACAGGGCGCCAAATAAGACAGGAATGAGAATAATAAACGGTGCGGCTTTTTTGCGAAAGTATAGTCCTAAAAATATAACAAGTACAATTATTGCGATGCTAAGCGTAATATTGGTGTCTTTCCGGAGTTGTGAAGCATTGCCCGAGTAACCTGCAATGGCGCCAAAATATGAGGCATCTATATTTTTAAAATCCCCGTTGTTTAAATTGCTTAAAATATCATCGATCCCCCTTAAAAACAGCGAGTTTTTGCCGGTATTGTTGGCTGGGTACAGGGGGGTGATAAACAGCAAAAGGGTTTTATGATCCTTGGTAATGACATAATCATCATACAGCTGAAAGTTTTCGTCGTACTGTAATTGCTGTAATTTTTTCAGGCCGATAAATGATAATCCTACAGGGTCATTGACAATGACCTTTTTTAGCGCGATACCGGCCGGTGATGATAGTGTATGGATATCATATTGAAGCGTTGAATCAATTTTTGCCGGAGTAATAAGGGTATCAATAGTAGAATAATCTTTTTCATTTAAATAAATGGGTAATTGCTGAGTAATGGTTTCAAATAGCTTAAAAGCCACCTCATCATCAACCCTGAAATTTACTTTTTTGATATAAGGACCAAGTTTATCCTGCACTGCAGCGCCAAACACATCAGCATAATCCACAAGGCTATCAGGGTTTTGTACCGATGTATCTTTTAACGATACCATGATCACCAGCTTATCTATAAACTTTGAGTCCTGGAATATCTCATTAAGCCGTGCGATCTTTTTGTCTTTCGGTATTATCTTTGAAATGTCCTCTTCAAACTTTACCTGTGACGCGAACCAGGTGATAAAAAGAACCGTTATGCCAAAGACGAGGTAGAACGCCTTTCGGTTTTTTTCAAAATAATTATAAATGATTAACAGGATTTTTTCCATTTGTTTATGCCGGCTTAAAAAGTCGAAACCGTTTTTCTTTTAAACAGTTTTAGTAAGATGAAGGTTAATAAGGCGGCCAGAAAACCTGCAATAACAGCAAGAGTTATACTGCCACAAATATATTGTTTAAGGTGCCGACCGATAAATTGTGGTGGTAATAAACCGCCTGTTTTGTAGCTAAGAAAAACGATCAGAGGGATCATGGGTGGGATACTGATGTTTGAAGCGATGATTACCAATGCTTTATTTAGTCGGAAAATGACGGCCAGAAACAAACCTGCGAATAACTGGAATCCCCATATAGGCAGTATCCCCGAAAAAACGCCTACCCCGACAGATGCCGCCTTAATCTGGTCGGATTGATTAAGGCTTAATAACTGCTCAAAAAACGCTCGTTTACTTTTTTTTTACCGAAAAGTGAGCGAAAAAAATCGCGGGGTTTTATATAAGCAAATGCTATAATTACCAAAAAAGTGTTTAAAATACTAACCCGTGAAAAATCCTGGAATGGTCTGAAATGTGAGACCCTCGTCTCCTTTGGTTCGTAATGGACTGTCACCGGCACGGTTCCGAGGGGAATGCCTTTCCATGCCGCACGGACCAGTACCTCAATTTCAAACTCGTATTTTCGGGTGATAAATTTGATGTTTTTTAATAATTGTAATGGGTACAAACGGAACCCTGACTGAGTATCAGGGCAATTAATCCCGGTTTCGACTTTAAACCAAAAATTTGAAAATTTATGTCCAAAGCTGCTTTTACCTGGTATATTATCCTGATCCATATTGCGCGCACCTACAATAATGGCATCGGGCATGTGCCGAGATTTTTCAATAAAAGCCGGTAGGTCTTTCGCAAAGTGTTGTCCGTCAGAGTCGATGGTTATTGCATAATCATACCCTTTTGATACTGCGTATTTAAAAGCCTTGCGCAATGCCCAGCCTTTGCCGACATTTACCGGGTAACTTATCAATTGCGCCAAAGGGTACCTTTGTAGAATTTGGGGGGTATTATCGGTCGAACCGTCGTTTACGACAATAATGTGCTGAGTATATTTTGCAACATCAGTAATGATATGTGCAAGTGTCCCTGCATTGTTATACGTCGGTATGACTACACATAATTTTAAATCATCGAAAAAATTTGCACTCGTTACTAATTGATTCATATCATATTAGATCTTTGCTCAGTGTCATAAGCCTTGATTTCTGCTGGTCAAATTTAGAAGAATTTTAACAATTTGAGTTTTTTTCACTCAAATTATCAAGCTGTAATTATTTGACTTAATTTTAACACAAGTTTGTAATTAACGGCTTGTAGAAGAATAAGTTAAAAAATAAATCGTTGTATTCGGGTACATTGCCGACAAAGTTAAAACTTAAGCTAAAATCTTAAATTATCACACAATCTACAATATCCTTTTCTAAAGTAAAAACACATGAAATGTGCATTAGTAACCGGGGGGTCAAGAGGTATTGGAAGGGCGATCTGTTATAAAATGGCCGAAATGGGCTATTACGTTTTGGTTAATTATAAATCGAATGCCGATGAAGCCGATAAAACCCTTCATCAAATAATAGAAAATGGCGGTGGAGGTGAATTGCTAAAATTTGATGTAGCGGATAAAACGGATATCAAGAAAGTATTAGAGGGTTGGATTGAGGCAAATACCGGAAAATATATTGAGGTGCTGGTAAACAATGCAGGCATCAAGGAAGATATGCTGATGATGTGGATGAAAGATGAACAGTGGGAAAATGTCATTAAAACAAGCCTGGATGGGTTTTTCTATGTTACACGATCGGTTTTAAGCGATATGTTGGTCCGAAAATATGGACGTATCGTTAATGTCGTGTCTTTGTCAGGGTTAAAAGGTTTACCCGGGCAGGTTAATTATTCAGCCGCAAAAGCCGGGGTAATTGGCGCAACCAAAGCGTTGGCCCAGGAAGTTGGCCGTAGGGGAATAACTGTAAACGCTGTAGCTCCAGGATTTATCAAAACAGACATGACGGAAGGACTTGACGAAAAAGAGTTGGGGTCCATGATTCCGGTTAAAAGATTCGGTACGCCGGAAGAAGTAGCGCATGCCGTAGGATTTTTGGCATCATCGGAAGCTACCTATATTACCGGCGAAATATTATCAGTCAATGGCGGTCTGTATTCCTAAAAAATAATGATCCGCATAATTAGTGGTGTTAAATTGCGTTAAATAATCAGGTGACTGCATATGAACAGGGTTGTAATTACGGGCATAGGCATATATTCATGCATAGGGAAAAATCTCGATGAAGTAAGTAATTCTCTTTATAAAGGGCGGTCAGGTATAATCATGGATCAGGAGCGAAAAAAATTTGGCTACCGCTCAGGTCTGACCGGATTTGTTGAGAAACCTAATTTAAAACAACTTTTAGACAGGCGGTCACGCATTATGCTGCCTGAACAAGGTGAGTACGCTTATGTCTCTACGCTCGCGGCACTAACGCAAGCCGGCATTGATCAGGATTACCTTAATGAAAACGAGATTGGAATACTATATGGCAATGACAGCTCTGCAAAGGCCGTTATTGATGCTACGGATATTGTGCGTGAAAGAAAGAACACGATGATGATGGGTTCCGGCGCAGTATTTCAGACCATGAATTCTACGATAACCATGAACCTGGCCACCATATTCAAGTTAAGAGGAATAAACTTCACCATTAGTGCAGCTTGCGCCAGCGGGTCACACTCAATTGGTGTGGCATATCAATTTATAAAAGCGGGCCTGCAGGAGTGTATTATCTGCGGTGGCGCTCAGGAGATCAATCAATTTGCCATGGGTAGCTTTGATGCCCTGTCCGCATTTTCGGTTAGAGAGTCAGATCCAACTAAAGCTTCCCGCCCGTTTGACATAGGCCGCGACGGGCTTGTACCCAGCGGCGGCGCAGCAACAGTGATTTTGGAAAGCCTTGAGTCAGCAACCAAAAGGGGCGCAACTATCTTAGGGGAGGTTATAGGCTACGGGTTTTCATCGAACGGAGCCCATATATCAAATCCCACCGTAGAGGGGCCGGTACGTTCCCTTTCAATGGCCTTAAAAGATGCCGGCATAAATGCCGGTGAAATTGACTACATCAATGCGCATGCAACATCTACAGCGGCCGGTGATGCGAGCGAAGCGAAGGCTATTTATAAGGTTTTTGGCGATAGCAACCCGTTAGTCAGCTCGACCAAATCAATGACCGGGCACGAGTGCTGGATGGCGGGGGCGAGTGAAATTGTTTATTCCATGTTGATGATGGAAAATTCATTTGTTGCCCCTAATATCAATTTCGAAACTCCCGATGAAGATTCGGCCAGATTGAACATTGCAAAAAAGACTATTGAAACAAAAATAAATGTATTTTTATCCAATTCCTTCGGCTTTGGAGGAACAAACTCATCCTTGATTATTAAAAAACTAAGCTAAACCTACACTGTTATGCAAAATGAAGAGATTATTGAAAAAATAAACACCTTTTTAGCGGACGAATTTGAAATTGACGCTGATAAAATGCTTCCGGAAGCTAATTTGAGGGAGACGCTTGACCTTGATAGCCTGGATTATATCGATCTTGTTGTTGTAATAGAAAGTAATTTTCAAATTAAGGTAAAGCCGGAAGATTTTATAAACATTGTGACATTCCAGGATTTTTACGATTATGTGATCTACAACGGTAAAAAAGAGCTGGCTTAATGTCATCCTGGAAAGGCAAATCAAAAGGCAAACCTTCAGGTTATGGAATTTTTGTTTTTGTTTTAAAGGCAGGTGGAGTTCTACCTACGTATCTCCTACTTCGTTTTGTTACATTATATTATTTAATAGTCTCGTATAAATCTACCAAAAGCACGTTCAATTTTTTTCATAAAAAATTTAATTACAACATATTAAAATCGGTTTATAAAGTTTACATCAATTATAATCTCTTAGGACAAAGCCTTATTGACAAGGTTGTGATCATGTCGGGCATCCCTAATAAATTTACCTTTGATCTTGATGGGGTAAGTAATTTACGTCACATCGCATCCCTGAAAAAGGGGGGCTTATTACTTACCGCACATATCGGCAACTGGGAAGCGGCCCGGCATTTATTACATGAGATTGATGCCCGCATCCATGTGGTGATTTTTGACGGCGAAGATCAAGGTATTAAGGAGTACATGGAATCCGTAGTTGGTAAAAGCGTACTGAACCTGATAATTATTAAAGACGATATGTCGCATATCTTCGAAATAAGCAATGCCTTGTTAAATGAAGATCTGGTATGTATGCCAGCCGACCGGTTTATAGAAAGTAATAAAACCGCTACAATGAAATTTTTAGGGGAAGACGCCCGATTTCCATTGGGGCCGTTTATGTTGGCGGCTAAGTTTGGGGTGCCGGTTTCATTTGTGTATGGTATGAAGGAAAGCACTTTTCATTATCATTTTTTTGCCAGTGAAGTGAAGGAATACCCCGATTTGGACCAAAATGTA
>Ga0302221_10001152_pt1 | contig 17386 bp, 4 predicted proteins | sample II_Palsa_E2_1_FD_193517 | JGI IMG/M metagenome (GOLD analysis project Ga0302221, IMG submission 193517) | Peat permafrost microbial communities from Stordalen Mire near Abisko, Sweden - II_Palsa_E2_1 | ecosystem: Environmental > Terrestrial > Soil > Palsa > Peat permafrost | place: Sweden... | reverse complement strand
ATATAAGATACTAGTTTTATATATGCTATTAAATCCAACAAAAATTAGAGCAACAAGAAGTGATATTTGGGGTTTAAAAAGCTTTTCTTTCCTAATAAAATAATAAGAGACCAAAGTTCTAAAATAATAAATGTGCATATTATATACTTTAAGAGTTATTATAGCAACTTAATCACTTCTCTTCTTTATAAACTTTTATAAAGCTATAACCTTATTACTAGTTACTAATAAATTAATATACTTTAAGTCCTTAAAAGCTTATATAGCAAATGCATTAAAAGTGGCAAGTTTTTTGGGGGCTATATAACTTACTTCTTTATCTTTATTAAAGAAGAGGATTTTAAAGCAAAAAGAAGTAATAGCTTCAAGTTTTCTAGTATCTCTTTATAAAACTGAGAATTAATAGAATCCTTATTATAATACCGGATAAGTTAAGAGTAAGCAACTAGGAATATAAGGTTATTAAGCAGCATTTGATAAAATTAGAGCTATATTAGAGGATTTGCTTAAAGTAGCTATATAGCTAAAAGAAAGTATTTATTTAGCATAATACTATTTAATATCTTAGTATTATAATAGATATAAAACTGCAATATCTCGATTTTATTAACTAATAAGTTTAGGATTTTACTCTTTTTTATTTATATAAAGTACTATTTTATTACTTATATGCTAATATTAAGCATATTAATAGCTTAGGCAAGTATAAGGCTTATTATCTGTTTTTAGGCCAAAATCGACTTCTAATAAAGTGTTAATTGATATAATAAGTGATTTTAGCTATATTTAAGAAGAAGTAATATATTTTTAAATAAATTTAACTAAGTTGAAAGCTAGTTTTAAGCTTAGTAAGCTTGTAGATAGCTACTAGCTTATCTATTATAGCATTAGTATCTTTTACAAATTAAATAAAAAAGAGCTTTGCAAGGGCTTTAAAGTGCTTTAAATAAGGGGTTTTGTAATATTTAAGCTTATAGTATTATTTAATTGCAATCTCTTTTAAAATAGACAATTAGCTTATAATATTTAAAGTATTTTATAAAGCTATATTTCCCTTTTATAAATTACTTATATTGCAAGAGTATTCTCTAATTTTAACTAGTTTAGCAAATTCAAGTTTCTTTCTCTTAAGAGCAGCTTTCTTTTTGCTTTAGCTCTTAGTTTTAGCTTTCTTGCTAGGGGGGGACAAGTCTTTATTGTCAAAACCAAAATTTGAGTATATTCTAAGCTTTGCAGCTACTTTCTTGGCTTATAGAGGTTCTAGAGCTTTAGTTTATATAAGCATAAAAGTATTAGCTGCTAGGGGGTCTTTAATACTACTAGCTTTTATATTATTTGCTAGTTTTGATATTAGAGTTGCAATTGTTTTAAGGTTTAGGAGATTAGTAGCAATATTAGGTTTATTATATAAAAATTAATCAAAATTGACTTCTTTCTTACTTATACTAGGTCTTATATCTTTATTAAAAATACTTACAAACTTTACTACTTTATTATGCTTTAGCTTTTATTGTTCTTTAGCAAGTTATTTAGCTATTAAATTGACAATTAGCTTTTGTTTATAGCTTATTTGAGTATAAGGGCTTTTGAGGCATTAATAATAACTGATTTTTAGTTTGAAAGTTTGTTTATAAAGGCAAGAAATAATTTATTAGCATAAGTTCCCTTAATTAAGACTCTTAATTCTTTAAAGGTAAAACTTAGCTAGCTAAGCTTAAAGGCTTGCAGTTTATCGATTTTTGGTTGTTAATTCTTTGCTAAAGCTTTTATATATTTTAGCATAGCTTTGATATTGCTAGTAGAAAGTGCTAATTAAGTATAGACTAGAGATTTTTGGGCACATTTTAAAGTTATTATATTAATTAACTTAATAGCTTCTTATAAAGCAATTTTCGATTTAAATAACTTATTTAATTAGCTATATACATTCTTGCTATATTAAGAGTATTCTTGCTAAATATACTAGCTAAATGCTTAAGCTTATAAGCTCTTCTTGTTTAAAGTCTTAATTAGTCTAACTAAAGCTTTGCAAGAGATAGCTTTAGCTTTTTTTTATATCCTTTATAGCCTTAAAAAAAGCCTTATTTTAAATGTTATATACTATTAAAGTGTCTCCTTTTAATTTAAAGGCTTCTTTATCTTAAACTATATCCCTTTAGCTTAAGATTATATCTTTTACTTTTCTTTTAGCTTATAGCAGTTTAGCATTAAATATTGTAATTATAATAGCTTTTTCTTTATTTAAGAAGTCTTTAATAACATCTAAGGCTTGGGCTAAGCTTGTGACTTTAACACTAGCAATTTGCAGCTTTTTTGGTTTGTAGTATATAAATTTATAGCAAGAAACTAGAAGCTTTTCTTTTTTAGTTTATTTGGCAAGAGTAAACTCTTTATTTGACATTTTAGCATTATTTTCTTGCATTTTGCAGTGGATTTGATATTATTATATAATATAAGATATATAAGTAAGTTGTAAGGTTATAAAGTATAAATATAAGGTTATATAAGTTTTAATAGGGGTAAATGTTTGCTATATTTAAAAAATTTAACTAGTTTACAACTAGAAGCTATATTTTAGATAATGCAAGCTTTTGAATATGTAAAATAAGAAGAAAAACTAAGGAGAAAGTCTCTTCTTTAAAGTGCAAGTCCTTTGTTGTGTAGAAGTAAAAGTAGGTTAGTGCTATATGCGGAAAAGTCTTTTATAATATATTTGTTTAAAGAGAAAAAGCAACTATAATGTTAGGAAATAAAGGTTTTAAGTCAAATATGCATAGCTCTAAAAACTTAATTAAATTAAAGGAATAAATTAAGGGTTTTTAAAGGTAAAAGGAGTGCAAAAGCAAGTATAGGTTAACCTTGTCCCTCTTATATTTATTGCTTGTCCCGACCAAGCAAAAGTAGGGTAGATAAGGGTTCTTTATAGGTTTAGCCTCTGGCCATCTAGAAAAGTTATCTTTAGCTATTACCAGACAATTATAGCTCTTGCATCCGGGCAGCTTTATAACATCTATACTAATATAGTAAAAGAGAAGGGCAGCTTTTGTAGGAAACAAAACTTCTTCTTGTTATTACTTGTGCTTATATAAGTATACTTTATAAGAGTTGCAATACTTGCAAATGTTATTATAAGAACCTTTTTAGTAATATTTGCTTGCTACTTTTGCAAAAGTGGTTTCTTGGCTAAAATAACTAGTTTTATTATATAACTCTTTTATAATTTCAGCTTTTTGGGCTAAATTATTAAGAATTAGATATAGAAAGTATAATTTGCACTTATTTTTTTATAATTGCTTGTTATATATATTATAATTTAATGCTTCTTTCTTTAGTCTTCAAAATTTGCCTTTAAATATGCCTTTAAGCTTAGCTAATATAGTCAAGTACTTTGCAATTGCTTAAAACTGCTTTGAATAGCTTTTATTAAGTGGATTAATTAATATAAAACTATTAGTTACATTTTGGAGTATTAATATAAAGTAATATATAATATTGCAGCTATTAGTTATATGGCTTAGAAAAACTATTCCTTTAAGTGCTTGGTTTCTAAGGCTACTTAAAGAGGGGCAACTTTTAGTTTTGCCCCTTTAAGGGTAGCTTGAAAAATAAAGTTTGCTTTTAGAATTAGGCTTTAGCTAATTAAGGCGCGCATTGCATTTAATATTACAAGGCTTTATTGTTTTTGCATTTTTAGTAACTAATTAAATTTTGACTATATCAAGTTTTAATATAATAAATTTATTAATATTTAAGTTATCCTCTAAATCCTCTTTGCAATAAGGGCACTAAGATAGTCTATTAGCTGCAATATGCTTTGTACCCTTTATATAATATACTTTAAAGTTAAATAGCTTAATTTATACAAGCTAGCAAGTAACTAAAGCTTTAAAGAGGTTAATATATCAGGAAAAAAAAACGTGCCAACGACTTGCCAATAGTGCCAACGACGTGCTAATAGTGCCATTTTTGCATGTCCAAAAATTTAGCACCAAACTTTTGATATAAAGTGCCAATTGACTGCTATTAGCACTAATTGAGCTATATGCACAAATAGTAATTATTGTGCTAATGCTAATTATTGTGCTAATGCTAATTATTGTGCTAATGCTAATTATTGTGCTAATGCTAATTATTGTGCTAATGCTAATTATTACAAATTTTAATTTAGTTATATTTTTCATAAAAGCTTATATGGAAATAATTTAGAAAACTGTCTTAATATTATAAAAATAACTCTATATAAGCTGCCCTCCAAATGCCCTTCTAAAATGCCCTACAAAAGTGGCCCCGAACTTAAGCTGCCCTCTAAAATGCCCTGCTAAAACTCCCTGCCAAAACGCCTTACAAAAGTGGCCCCGAAACCTAAGCTGCCCTTTAAAATGCTTTACTAAAACTCTTTAAGATATTAGATAAAGAGAAGTTAGATAAAGAGAAGTTAAATAAAGAGAAGTTAGATAAAGAAATGTTAAATAAAGAGAAGTTAGACAAAGAGAAGTTGGATAGTAAAAAGTTAGACAGTGAAAAGTTGGACAAAGAAAAGTTAGATAAAGAGAAGGAAAGGAAGAGAGGAGGAAAGGAGGAAAGGAGGAAATTATAGAAAAACTTTAATTTTGCTAGTAAAGAAGGGTAAGTAGCTAAGCTTTAATTTTGCTAATAAAGAAGAGTAAGCAGCTACTATAATATAAATAAAAGTGCTACTTTCTACTTGTGCCGCTTATCTTTTCGTTTTACTAGACGAAAGTGTTAATGGTTTAATTAATTAATTAATTGATTGATTAATTGTATATTAGATTAATTGATTAATTGAGTGCTAGATTAATTGATTAACTGCTGTGGGGGTGACTGCTATAGGGGTGACTGCTATAGGAGTGATTGCTGTGGGAGTGAAGCTTGAGGATTTTGAGGATATACTCTATGCTTGCTAGCTATGGGAGTGTTGAAATGGCTAATTGCTATACGACCCAATTCTCGGGCTTATTTTAAACCATCCTCCAAAACTGGCCTCCAAAACTAGCCTCCAAAACTGCCCTCCAAAACTGCCCTCCAAAACTGCCCTCTAAACTAGTCCTCAATTGCTAATTAATTGCCCTACTTGCTAATTGACTGCTAAGCGGCTGCTAATAGTACTATTACCAGTAATTACTAAGTAATTAATTGCCCTACTTGCCAATTAACTACTAGGCGGCTGCTAATAGCACTATTACTAGTAATTACTAAGTAATTAATTGCCCCACTTGCCAATTGACTGCTAGGCGGCTGCTAATAGCACCAAGCAGGTGCCAATGGCACGTGCGCCTAAGCGAAAAATCGTTGGCATGTTTTTTTTTCCTAATGTAGCTGCCTAATTTAGCTGAGCAACAAGTGTGTTTATATCTGTTTTTAAGATAAAATAGATATTATATAGCTAGAATTGTAGTTTTTGCAAAGATTTAAAAACCCTTTTGCACTTTTTCTTAATAGTATTATAGCTTTATTTAGTTTAGTTCTATATTTTAAATTTGTATTAAGCGACTTTCTTATATCCTTTATTATTATATTATCTTAGAATTGCTCTTCATCCAAATAAACTAGTGTTTATAGCTAGGATAATAAGCTCTTATAGCTTTGCTAAATTGTAATATAGCTTGCAAAGTAGTAGTGTAGTAGTAAGTTTTTCTTAAAGAGTCTGCATTGCTTTAATTTGTTTCTTCCCTTATAAGAAGGGCTCTCCTTTCTTGAGTAATTAATAAATTAGTTTAGCTATTATAGCATATACTTTAATCTAAATTCTATAATATATGCAAATTCCTAGGAATGCTTTAGCCTTTGTAATATTATTGCACTAATACTAGTTTAAAATCTTATTAACTTTTGCAGTTGCTAGGCTCCTTCCTCTAAAACTATATATAGACTTACAATACTTATGCTATTATAGCAAAACTGTAATTTAGGCTTAATAGAAGCTTTAGCTCTTTTAATTTGCTTTAAAGCCCTATTTAGGTTTTGCAAATGTTTAAATACAAATTGATAGATTCCAAAAAGCTTTAATTCTCCTTTATAATTAGTATATAGCCCCTTTACTTTAATGTTGTCGATAAATAGTATAGCTATAGCTAAAAACAAGTCTTTTAAGATTGTTATTACTACTTATATAAATTGGGCTACTAAGTTAGTAGCCCTTTGCAATAGAGTAATTATTTTGAGCAAGCTAAAAAGGGTTATAAATGCTATTATATCCTAACTTCTAATATTTAAAGTAAGTTAATTATATTTAAAGAAGAAATCAATTAAAGAAGCATATTAATACTTAGCAAATTCTTTTAAGAACTTGTCTATTAATAAAAGTATATTAATATCTCGTAAAGTAATAGAATTTATCTTTATTGCTGCATTAATAAGCTTATAAGTGCTAGCTAGCTTCTTTGCAACTAGAAATTAAGGGTTTTTGTAAGTTTTATTGCATTTTTCTAGTATATCTTAGTTTAGTTGTTTTAATAGCATTTTTATTACTATTAGCATTAAAGCCTTAAAGCAAAGGAAGTTCTTTTCTTGCTAAGCTTTATGTAATATTATCTTAATAAGAATAAAGGAGCTAATATCTTTATAAATCTTTTCTACTTCTTTTTAGTTATATGCAATAGCACTTTGTAATTGATTATTAATTCTTCGAATATAGCCCTTTCCTTTTCTTGAAGCTAGTCTTTAATATCTAAATTAGCTAATTGCTTGAGGGTAAGTTAAGAACCTTTTAATATTGCAGTAAAGCATAAGAGTAAGTAATCTTGGTATTTGCTTACTTGTGCTTGCAAGGTATCTTATACTTTAAATTGCTTATATTAATCAAATTATCTTCTAAGTCCTTCTCTTGTCTTATTATTCTTATTAATTAGCTATACCTTCTTAGCTTTTAGTTTGTAAATATTGTTTATTAAAAGTGTAAAAGGCATACTTATAAAGTCTTGCAATGCAATTGCTATTTTCTCTAGCTTTACTTGTTTTAATATATTAAAATGAAAAATCTTCTTGCTTTTATCCTTATCTTTTAAGTATAGTAATACTCCCTCTAATTTATTAAAAGACTATAAAAACCTTAGAAACTTTAGTCCTCTTTTCTTAGCTTTAAGGATAAAATTAGCTAGTATCAAATAATATAATTTTACTTTAATATTTAGAATATTAGTATTTAAAATATTTGTAATTTGTTTTTGTATTATATCCGGAAAGTGCTTTATAAAAGCTAAAATAAAAGTATCTTTTGTAGTTCTTATATCCAAAAAAATTAGTAATGCTAGTCCTAAAATTATAAAACTCCTCTAAAAACCTTAAAATAGCCCTTACTCCTCTAATACTCTCTTTAGCTAAAGCATTAAGCCTTAATTTTCCTCTTTTTCTTCCTCTTTTTTATTACTCGAATTTACTTCTTCGATTTTTGGCTAAAGGTTTTGCTAAAACTGGACTTTTCTCCTAAAAATACTTTTTAGCAATAAAATAATTATAATTATATAAGCATTTCTTAAGTCTTCTAAATTAGTAAATATATTATCTTATAAACTATTGTCTTTATAATTTATAGCTATTTTTATCTTGCTAATAAATAGCATTCTTAGTAAGGTCTTAAAAAGAGTTATTAACTAAAAAGAATATATCCTTGCAATTAACTCCTTTTACAATCTTAATCCTAATCTTAATTGCGCTAATAAAGCCAAATTAGTTACTTGTAATTATAAATATAATAAAAGTATTAATGCTATAGATAATGCAGCTTAAGTTTTTAGCTATTTTTATAAGTAAAATGTTGTATTTAGCTTTTATATCTAATATATTATAGCATTTTACTTTATTGCTAGGACTATATAATAGAAATCAAAGTTAAAGGGATATAATAATGCTCTTCTTTGAAATAAAAGTCTTAAAGTTAAAGCTACTTATATTTTTTTTAAAGTATATAGCTAGTTACTTAGGCTAGCTATATTATATTTTGCATTATGCATTTTAGTTTATTAGCTATAGCAGTTATTTTAGTTGTTTTCTTAATTTCTTTAGCTATATATATAGCTATTGCATTTCCTATTTTTAAGATTGTTATATAAGCTTAGTTGTCTTTTAGCTATTAATGCTAAATTGTAGCTATAAGATTAAGAGTTTTAAGGGCATTAATAATTATTTTTACCCTTTTTTGCATATATAACAGCAAAATAGTTGCTTTCTTTAATTGTAAAATAGACTCTTTTTATAAAGTGTTAACTAGTTTTAGTTCTTTATTAGAAGCTAGGTTAAGGTTTATATCTTATAAGGGTCTATTATCTCTTTTAACTCTTAGTATAGCAGATTTTTGGCTTTTTGCTTATAGAAGCTTTTCCTTTGCTTAAGCTTACTATTTTATAATGTCTTAAGCAGTTTATAGTCCTTTTCCTTTTCCTTTTAAAGATTTAGTAGCATTAATAAATAATATAAGATATATTATATCTTTATATATATTATTAACAAAGATACTATCTTTATTTATAATAATTACACAATTGCTTTTAAAAGTAAAGACATTATTAGTGTCTTGCTATAAGATTTCTCTATTTTTATACAAATTGCTAATTGTAAGAGGGGCTTAAGACTTATTTCTCTTTTAGTTTTTAAGTTAAATGTTATTTTAAAGATGCTAAGCATTAGCAAAGCGTTTTGCTATATTATAATTGTACTTTCTCTCTTAAAAGTAAGCTTTAATCTAATTAAACTAATATTAGTTACTTTATAATATTAGAGGAATAAAGGCTTAATTCGAGTTTTATTTCCCTTTACACTAATAAAACTTGTACTTATAAATGCATTTAAGGTAAATAAGCTCTTATAGCAGAGGACAATTATTCAAATGTATATATTTACAATTAGGATTAATAGTGCTATTTTAGTCTTTATTAAAGCAAGTAAGGCAATATTAATCGAAAGACTAATATATAGCATTAACTTGGGCTATATTTTGCTAAGAATTTAAGTAAAGGCAATTATTACTAGTTAATATAAATGCTCTCTTGCCTCTTCTATTATAGTAATTACCTTAACCTTAATTATATCTACTAAAACCCCCTTTGCTTTTATAATAGCTGCTAAATCTTTCTTTTAAGTTATTAATTGCAAAAAGCATAAATTAATATTATAATTGCATCTTGTTAATAATAGCAGCTACTAAAGTATTAATAGCCTTTTGTAAATCCTTTAAAGTAATATATAAAATCGAGAGTTTTTGCATTTCTTTTATCAATTAGTTAACTTTACTAGCAAGTTTCTTAGGCTTTACTATCTTAAAAATAAGGACCTTTGACACTTTACTAATTCTAGTAATTTCTTCTACTAATGCAAGCAAGCTAAAGGTAAGGTAAGGGCATATTTATTGCTTATTGCAAGCATTATATCTTATATAATAGCATTAAAGTATTTTTAGTATAGCTAAAAATACTTGAAGTTATTAGCTTTATTATAGTAGTGCCTCTTTTCTTTATACTTGTATATAAATACTATAATCTTGTATATCTTTTAATAATTGTAAGTAAATATATTAGTAAGCTTATAGTTAAAGTCTTTAAAGATTTTATTTTTAACTTGCAAAGGAAGACCCTTTATAAACTTCTTATACTAGTGCTTGCTATTTAGCTTATTCCTCTTTACTAGTTTTATTAATACTTTATAAAACAAGTTAATATAAGTTTTAATAGTAATATATATAACTTAAGATTAAGCAATAATTTAATTTAGGAAGTTATAGCTAACTTTAAAAGTCTTTTAATTATATTCTTTATACTTTTTCTTTAAAGTTATATAAAACTTGTCTTTATCATATTTGCTTAAACTATTAGCATAATAATTTAATATAGCTTTTATTTAGTCTTTGTATAACAAAGAGATATATTTAATAATATATTCTTTTTTTGTAATTATAAAGATTTAATAATCTTTATATATATTATTATATTATTTTAAAAAGGTTAAAATGTTGCTCCTTTTAAATTATAAGGCTTTCTAGGCTTTAAGCAAAAGAAGGTGCAATTTAAGGACTAGTATATACTTGTTATGTCCTATTTTGTATAAATTAAGTATTAAAATAATAGCTTTATCTTTTGAGGAAGTTAATTAAAGTATAAGTTAAAGCTTTAATGTTTTTTAAGGGAAATTAGCAATTGCTATGCTTAATTTTAAAGTTAATTAGTTACTTTTTGCAAAAATAATTAATAATTGTTTTAATAAGTCTTTTAATAAGTGTTTTTGATTATTTTGATTATTTATGCCTTCTTTATACTCCTTTGCATTTTTTAGTTATACTTTTAGCTTCTTTTCCTTTCTTTTCTCCCTTAAAGCTATATCTTTCCAAATGAAAATATAACCCCTTGCAATAGCTCGGTTTTATAGCTTTTTAGCCTCCTTATACTTGTATGTCTTATTTTTTTTATATTCTTAGTTTTTAGTTGCTCTTTTCCTAATTTTAACTTTTAGTTTCACTTGTTCTTAATTCAAGTTTAATAACTTGCTTACTCTTATACAATTTCTATTAATTAAGGACTCTTGATTAATAGCTCCTTATTTTAGACTTTATATTAAAGCTAATAGTTTTTTAACTTTTAATACTAAAACAGTCAAAATTAAAATGCAAATTGATAATATTAGTTTATTTAAAAGGGCTAAAACTTTAGCTTAGCATAGTTTTAACTTATAACCCTTTTATCTTATTTTACTCTTATTTCCTTATAGCACTCTTCTCCTCTTTAAGCTAGCTTTACTTGAAGCTATCTCTAATTAAGCTAATATGCTGCCTTGTGGCTATTTTAGCTTTATATTAGCAAGAAACAGTTTAGAAATTAGCTATATAAACAAAATAATTAGCTAAAACAAAACTAGCAAAAGCAGACTAGTTAGCTACTTAATAGTAAAGACACCCTAGTATAGCACTTACTACACAAAACTCCAAGGTTTGCCTTGCAAGAACCTTGAGTAAATATAATAAGAGCTTCTTTAGCTGCAAATCAAGTCCTCTTTGCATTGCTTACCAAAAATATATAAGGGGGCAGACTTTAGCTAAAAGAAACCTTACAAGAATAATACTAGGAAACCAAGCAATAAAATAACAAGCAAAACGCATATATAAAACTAAAGCAATAATAAAAGAAAAAACTAAAGCATATACGCGTAAATCAAGAAATAGAAATAGAATTGTAAGACTAGCAATAATTGTGTATAATTATTAAGTGCAAAAGTAAGTATAAATTAAGTATAAAGTAAAGTGTGCGCAGCTATAAAAAATAGCAATTATATCCCTTATTCTAGTTACGTGTAGCACTAACTAAGAACCTCTAAAAAACCTCTAAAATCGACAGAAATCAACAATCTCCTTAGCACCCCGCCACAATACCCTAAAGCGTAATAGGGAGCTAGTAAGTGCCATTTGAGTATATAGTTTTATTTTTACCCTTTAAAAGTATAAGTTATATAAATGACTTAACTTTAGTCTTTATATAAAGATATAAAGCAATCGGGGTTATTATTTGACCTAGAGATGTATTTTAATTCATATAGTATTATATAAAGACAAAGAGAATAACTAGAGCTTTAATAAGTTTAACATGTAACTTATAACCATATTATTTAATTTATTTGTAATGGTTCTAGTATACACTTACCATTTGCATACAATTGCTATACACATATGCCGAATGCTCGAGTCATAGCTATATACTAAATTAGTATAGCGCCACGCTATAAAGGGTTGGCATATATTAGGGTCCCTTTATATATACTCGTTTTCAGTGTGTCAAAGGAATACTTAGACTACTGTGGCGGGGCGCCAAGGAGACTGCTGAATTCTGTCGATTTTGGAGGTTTTCAGAGGTTTTCAAGTGCTGCACGTGACTGGAATGGAGGTATAATTGCTAGGTTTTTGTAGCTAGACACGCTTCACTCCTAATAACCAGTACACATTTGTTGCTTGCTTTATAGTTTTGTCTTTACTTCGTGATTACATTTGGTTCTTGCATGCTTTAGTTCTTTCCTTTCCTTTGTTGCTGCTTTACAGCTATATATGCGTTTATTTGTTGCTTGCTTGCTGGTTTCTGAGAGACGTTCTTGTAGGGTCTTTTCTTCTAGCTGAGGTCCGCCCCCCTACACTACTCAACTACTCAAAGTAATTACTCATTGAGTATTGAGTAGAGTATAAGTATCACCTAATAATTATTAGCTAAGTGGAGTAGAGTAATTACTCTAAGTTACTTAAGTAGTAGATCACGTGGGGTATTCTTTTTGTTGGTAGAATTAATCACGTGCAGGGCACTAGGCCTAATGTGGTTAGCGCATTCTGCACATTTCGTAGAGTATATCCTTTGCGTATACACATGCATTTAATAGGATAACTTTCACCTATTACGCAACTTGCATATCACGTTTTGATTACATATTGTGCTACGCGTCCCGGGTGAACCAACACTAATTAGTTTGCATTCAAATTAGAAGGAAATAAGAAAGCGCGTTAAAGAGTCTCTATTAAGAGGCTATCTTAACAAGTACTACTTTCTCTTGCTTATATCAGCAGTCAAAGGTATATTAATAGATTGTCTCTATTAATAAGGCTCCCTATTGACTATTGCTTTTACTAATGATAGATTGTCTCTTTAATAAGGCTCCTTGTTAATTACTACTTTTACCCTTTTATAAATATACCCTCAACTCCTTCTTTTTAACAAATTTTCTCTTTAAACCTATCAAATATTACAAATACCACAAATACTCCAAATACCCTTTAACTTTATTAATTCTTTAACTTATAAGAAGTATAACTTTTTCCCTAATTATTACTTGAATTTTATATAAGTAGACTTGTCTATTGCAAGGTGGAAATACAAAGCATAGCACTTGCTAAGGATAAGGAACAAGTGATGCAAGAAGACAAGGATAAATTTAAGAATAGTATTAATCTTTTTAAGTCAAATAGGGCCATAATCCAAATATATATTAAAGTATAACGCAACAAATGAAAGAAGTATAAGCTTACTAATAACAACTTTTAAGAATAACAACAAGAAGACTTTAAAGACTTTAAGGCTATTAACTTCTTTAAAGTTGAGGCACTTGCTTTAAAGAAATTCTATAAATTACTATAATATAATAGTGTTTATATAATAAAGGGAGTAAGTAGTAACTTCACAATTGCTAATGCTTTATACTAAACTGCCTAAAAAAGTATTATATATATGTAATTAAAGGCAAATATCTTAAAATATAAGGCTAATCTTGTAGTAAGATTTACAATTAAATCTATTTTTGTTATTGTTATACGCAATATAAAATTTAAAGATATTCAGAACCTTATGAATTAAAATAATAATAATTTATTAAACCCTTAATTATTAAACCCTTAACTATCTAATCCTTAATTGACTAATTTTCATTTTTAAAACCTTATATTGTTTTTAGCTTGTCTTGTTAGCAAAGTTACAAAGCAATATAAGGATAATATAAAGTATAATAGTAGTAATAGCTTTAATTTCAAGTTATAAATGTTTAAGGATATATGCTATAAGGTAAGATTCCCTTAAATTGGCATTATAAAAGCTTTTCTAGTTATGCTAGCAAGAATGGCCTAAAGCATTTACTATAATTAGAAGCTTAGAAATCGTTTATATAAAGATGCTTGCAACTACCTTTGTAACTACTTTAAAGGATCTTTTACTTAATATGCAAATTTTATTAAATAAAACCTTATTATACTTTAACTAATTGCATTTAAACCCCCTAGTAAATTGACACAAGAATGCCTCTAAATCCTTTTTAATAAGCTACAAATATTATAGCACTTACTTCTTGCAAAATTACAAACTAATAGCTTCTTATATAACAAGATTGTTATTGAATGCGCTAATAACTTAGCTTATACTATTGCCCTTATAAATCCTCTTATAGATCTTGGTGCTTTTATAAATAAGCTTACTTTAAATGTTATAGTTTTTGAAGTATAATATGTTATAAAAACATTTTACAAAGACTTAGCTAAAGTGAACTTTATTATATACTAATTTTATAAAAATAATAATTGCAACTAATATAGCAATTTATACTAAGGTTGCAGAGGCAACTATAACCCTAATTACAATTCCTAATAATATATTAATTGCTTTTAGGGTTGCTATTGCTATAATTTCCCTAGTTTTTGCTGGATTTGCAGCCGGGATAATTGTTATTCCTAGAAACACTTATTGCAAGAGCGGGAGCCGAAGAAGAATAATTTTAAATGCTAGAATTGCAATAAATTTTCAAAGAAGATAACAAATAAATAATATAATTGTGCATACAAATAACATATTACTAAATTCGAGAGAAAGGACAAGTTAAGCGCAGCCTTTAATAACTTTCTAATTTAAAATAATAACAAGGATAATAATAATTTTAACTTATTACTTAAAGGGACAAAAATCGAATTCACAACTTTTAATAAGAATGCCCTTGCTAGAACCTCCGAAAATTTTATTATAAAATTATGCAATTGCTTTTTCTTTTATAAAATAACAAAAAAGGAAATATAACTACAAAATATAAATATTAAAGGTATAGTTAATACCTTTACAAACAAGCTTACTTTAAGATACAATTTTAACTAGTTCTTTAGTATTTGCGTCAATATAAGAGCATTAATATATTTTATAAGCAAATATAGCTAATTTTAAGCTCTTTAATCCTTTAATAACATTATATAGCTTAATACTTCTATAAAAGGGTAATGTTATAGCTATATTTAGAAATGGTTTTGTATCCTTTGTAAGATTTATAAAGCTTAAGCTCCCAATTATTATAGTAACCTTTTATATTATAAACACAAAGATTCCTGTCTTGCTTTGCTTTAAAGATATAAATTAACTTAAAGTATATATTAATAACTTTAAGAATATTATAATTTTAAAGAATACAAATAAATATATATTAGTAATGCGTTGTTTTAACTATATTTTTCTCTTATAAAATAGTTTACTTTAGCAGTTCCTTGTTAACTTTTTTGATTTTAATTCTTGGTATTTAACACGCGTAAAATTATAACAATTATATTATTATTTTAGACATCCCTTTGTTAATAAGCTATAGTATATCCTTAAACAAACAAGATATAATATTAAGAAGGATGCTTTAAAACACTTTACCAAATTTTGCAAATAATGCTAAAAATATAGCTAAGCGCTATATAAGTTTAAGTTTACTCTTATAAATAATATAAACTTTAATGCATTTGTTCTTTTTGATATTTTCTAGATTTTAAAAACTTAAAAGAAACTAGTTATTTATATCTTAAATTAAGCTACAAATTACTAAGCAAGCTACTAGCTTAAAGATATAACATTAAAATATATATAAGACAGTTTTTGTATATGCTAGATTGATAGCTATTAGGGACCCCCTAATTACGTTATTATTAATGCAAGTAAAAACTTAATAAGTAAAAAATTTAAAGACAATACAATTATAGTTAGTGCAAAGCTTAAAATTGTACTAGTTAAGGCCTATTATTTGATTAAAAAGCTAAAATTCTATTATATTATTATATAAAAGGCTTATAATTGCATTACTACTAAAATTCTAAATCTTAATTGCAAGATAGCTTTTTAAATGTCATTTAAGGCTATTAACAATTTAGTAGGTCTTAATAGCTTAATATTTACCATTCTAGTTTATAGTATATACTTACAAATAACAGAATATAACCCTTCTTTACTTATAGTCTTACAACAAGCCTTAGCTATTCGAAAAGCTATAAATAAAGTCTGCAAATTGAGTACTTAGAAATTTATATACAATACCTTTAATATTTAGAATAGCCCAAATACTTTCGATTTTGCAAGCTTACTAATAAACTCGGAAGTTTGGGTATAAAGAGAACTAAGAGCTTAGAAAGGACTTTACAAATTAATAGCTAAAGAGAGAGATAATACTAAAATCTTTGATATTAGAGGTTAAAGTATACTATTTTATTTTATATTTATTAAGCTATATTATAAAGATGTAAATCTAAGACATAATAATCTTGCAAATAATCTTATAGATAATTTTATAAATAAAGCTTAACTAAATACTTAGCTAAATAATATACTAAACAATAAACTTAAGTATAATCTATTATATAAGAGAAGATAACCGAAAAAGCTCAATTAACTTATAGCTAACCTTAAAACTTTTATACAATCGGATAAGGAGCAATTTATAGAATCACACAAGAAGGAACTTCTTAGCTTAATCGAAAAAGGAGTCTTTTAACTTATTAATAAATCCGACATTTTAAAGGATATTAGGATTTTCAATTTAAGGTTTATTAATAAGGTTAAAATTATAAATAATAAACTTGTTAATAAGTCGAGGTTAGTAATTTAAGGTCATAGTAACAATGAAAAGGATTAAGTCCTTTGCTAATTACTAACAATTTAGCACATTAGCTAGAGGATCCTCTTTTTTCTTGCTATAATAGCACTAAAGGAACTCAAACTATTTGTATAAGATATTAATTAAGTATATATATAGTTAAAAACTATTTTGAACTGTAGTATTTACTTCTATTTACTACAAAAACTCTTTACTTTCCTTGATTTTATAAATAATACTATTTTTATAGTAATTAAGCCTTTATATAGTATATTAGAGGCAAGAAATTACTAGTTTAAGACTTACTATAATTATTACATTAATAAACTAGGCATAAAGCAATTAACTTACAACTTATACTTGCTTTATAGCATAAGGCCTTTCGGAGTTATTAGTTTATAAACTAATAATACTCTTGTGCTTGCAAATATAAAGTTTGCAAATTAGGAATAAGCTTAACTTTAAAAGGCTTAATTTGCTGCTAAAGAATGCTAGCAACTTACTATTGCAAATAGCCTTAAATTAAATAATAGCATTATTAAGCTTAAGGACTCTAGTTTAATTACTTTTACCTAAAAACGCTAGTGCAAGACTCTTAAATTTGTACAAAAAGAACTAATAAATTCTATAAGCAATAGAGGAGTTGTGCAAAATAACCTTATTACCAAGGATTAATTTGTAGTATAACACGCTCGAGGAGCTTATATTGCTATTATGTACTCACTAGAAGCAATTTATAACTTATCAATTGCTGTTTAATCAATTAAATATAAATCGGATAACATTTGCGCATTAAATAAATGTCTTTAGTAGCAAATTGAGAATTCCTTAAGAGGTTTATAGTTTGTAAAGCTTAATAGAAACACTTTATAATTGCTTGTCTTTATTAATGCTGCCTTTGCTAATAACAAGGACCTTTCTTTGCAAATAGGAGCTCTTTTAGTAGTAGCAAATGCTAATAATAATACTAATATTTTATATTAGGTTTTTGTTAAATACAAAAGAGTTATAAGAAGTATATTAGCTTTTAAATTGC
>Ga0302221_10001150_pt1 | contig 17403 bp, 12 predicted proteins | sample II_Palsa_E2_1_FD_193517 | JGI IMG/M metagenome (GOLD analysis project Ga0302221, IMG submission 193517) | Peat permafrost microbial communities from Stordalen Mire near Abisko, Sweden - II_Palsa_E2_1 | ecosystem: Environmental > Terrestrial > Soil > Palsa > Peat permafrost | place: Sweden... | reverse complement strand
TTCAGATTCTGGAGAACCAATAGCTTTTGATAGTTTTATGGTTCCTGAAGCTGATTTAGAAGAAGGTCAATTTAGATTACTTGAAGTAGATAACAGAGTAGTATTACCTGTAGATACTCATGTTAGATTTATTTTAACTGGTAGTGATGTAATCCATTCTTTTGCTGTTCCTGCTTTAGGTCTTAAATTAGATGCCATCCCAGGAAGATTAAACCAAACTTCAACGTTTATCAACAGAGAAGGATTATTCTACGGTCAATGTTCAGAAATCTGTGGAGTTAACCATGGATTTATGCCAATCGTAGTTGAAGCTGTTTCTTTAGAGAAATACATGGCTTGGTTAAACGAGCAATTAAGCTAAACTCCCCCCTTTTTAAATTTAAATAGAATATTAAAAGGATTAGTTTTTAACTAAGAGATTTTTATCTAAATATATGGTCTTTTAGAAATATTTGGCTAAATACTTTTTATTTATTTAGAATCAAGAACTATTAAAAGTATTTTCTATTTATATAATATATAAAGTAAATCTGAGTCTTACATTTAATAATATATATTATGGGAGGTATATCGCCACTCATTCTGGTCTGACATATTTATCTCTGTATTTTGCCTATAAATATAAAAAACTAAAGTAAATAATTAATAAATTAAAAAAGATTTTATCTTTTGAAAGTTGATAATTAAAATAATAAAAGATTTTATAAAATAAAATAGTTAAAGTCTTTTATTATTATTAAAAAATAAGAAAATATCGTGATTAATTAACAATAAATTTGTTATTTAATTAATTTTTTAACGTATATTTTTACCATAAAGTGTGTCAAATAAATAAGTATACTATTAAAATTATTTTAATCCTTACTATTAATAATAAAAATATTATTATTAAAGTCTAAACCTTCTAGGCCTGAACCCTGCTTTCGGCGGAGTTAAAAAAAAATCCTAAATCATTAAAAAAATAATTTTAAGTTATAAATAATTTTGAGAGGTAAGTCCGAGTCTTACATCTGGCAATAAATATTATGAGAGACGTATCCGCCACTCGTCCTGGCTTGATTAAGTATATATTTAATAGTTTATTTTATTTAATCTTCTAATTTAAAAGGTTTTATTTAATAAATTTTATATTAGTCTGGAGAACCAAAGCTCTGGCCTATTGGGGGCTGGATGTTTTACTTTTCTGAAAAAAAAGCTAGGAAAGATATATACAACATGGATAAAATTAGGATTAAAGAGAGAATATATTATATATTATGATGCACTACAATTCTTTAAAATTAAAAACTAAAATGAATCACATTTATAGTTTTTTTTGGTCTTGTATTTTTATACAGACTTTTTTTTATTTTTAAAAAATAAAAAATATTGTTTTTAATTATATTTTTTTAATAATATGGTATACTGTATGGAAAATGCAAATATGGGGGATTATGTTTCACTTCGTAACAATTTACTATCACATGATATTATTTATATAAGAAGAGAAAACATCCCAACTGTAGAGTCCTTCTATAAATCTTATATTCTTTTAAATACAATAAATAATTACCAACTTAAAAATATATCAAATTTTTTATATGGTAATATAGATGTATTGAAGGATTGTCAAATTTTTGGTAATTTACCTTTAAAATTTAGAGCATATGCTTTAAAGAATATAAAGGCTATATTAAATAGTTATAATAATATGTCAATCGATATAAAGAAATTGTCTGTTCATTCTTATGATATACAAAATTATTATATCCCCTATGAATGTAATATAAATAGTAAATTTATATATGGACAAGATATAATTCGTGTTAGAATAGAACAAAATACACTTTTTTTAAACTACTCGAGATTACCTAGTATTACTATTACCGGAGTAGATTTTACAAATATTAACTATATTTAAGGTTAATTATTATCTAATTTATCAAAAATAAATAATAATGATAAAACTTAAACACCCCCTTCTTTTATTTTTTATTAAGGATATTTAAATTTATTTTTATTAATATTTTTATAATATAATAATCAGCAATTTTATAAAAAAACCTTTTTAAGATTTTTTAGATTAAGATAAAGTTTATATAGTTCGAATCTTATTTATTCTTTTTTATTTAAGCGGACAAACTTTCTATTTTTCTTATAATGATCTGTTCCTTGTGGACGAATCACTCCTCTAGGGGGATCTTTTGAAGTTTCATTAAAATATTAAATAAATAAAGGATTTTCATAAACAAAAAATTATGGTACGTTGGCTTTTTTCAACAAATGCTAAAGATATAGGTACTCTATATTTAATTTTTGCATTATTCTCAGGTATGATTGGTACTGCATTTTCTATGTTAATTAGATTAGAATTAGCAGGACCAGGAATCCAATATTTACAAGGTGATCATCAATTATATAATGTAATTGTTACTGCTCATGCTTTTATTATGATTTTCTTCTTGGTTATGCCAGCTTTAATTGGAGGATTTGGTAATTTCTTAGTACCAGTAATGATTGGTGCTGTAGATATGGCAAAAAAACAATTAAATAAAACTTTTTACGTAACTTATTATAAATCATTAATAAAAATTAATATATTAAAAAGAATGTTCTTTTCTTCATCAAAAAACAGATTTGTTATTGATAAATCTCTCAATCAAGATTTAAAAAATTCTAAGACAGATATACATCTAGATTCTTATTTAGCGGGATTATTTGAAGGTTTATTTGAAGGGGTACGTGGCTACGTCCGTTATACATATGTAGTAATAAGTACTTTTATGAGAAATATGATAACTCTTACTACAATTGTTAACTATTCTTTTATATTATCTAATCTTATAGAATCTTTTTATTATCTTTTAAAAAGATCGGTTCAGATCTTCTCATATTTAACTAAAGTTTTAAACTTAAGATTACGATTAATTGTTAATATGATTGATGATAATTCTTTATTAGCAAAAATTACTAAAAGTAATGATTCTTTAAACAATAATTTACTTGAAGACACTAAGGTTCCTTTTATTGTTAAAAAATCTCGAAATATGAAATATATTACAGATGAAATAGGCGATATACCTTCTTCCTCAGGTGAAATATTAATAGGGTTATTATTAGGTGATGTTCATGCTTCTAAAGTTAATACAAAAAATACTAGATTTTTATTTGAGCAAGGGGAAGTTCACAGCGATTATTTATTTCATCTTTATGAAATATTTAAAGATTACTGTAAAACAGAACCTAAAATTTCTAGTAAATTCGATAAACGGACAAATAAGACTTATTCTAGAGTTAAATTTTCTACTTTAACTTCTCCTTTTTTTAATTATTATCATGATCTTTTTTATTCAAATGGAAAAAAAATTATTCCAGTAAATTTAGGGGAACTATTAACTGCTAGATCTTTAGCATATTGGGCTATGGATGATGGTAATAGAGTTGGTACTGGATTTAGATTAAATACTCAATCTTTTACTGAAGATGAAAATTTATTTTTAATTAAAATTCTTAAAGAAAAATTTGATCTAAATTGTACCATTAATACTCATAGTAAAGGCCTTTATAGAATTTACATTACTACTAAATCTATGCCTAATTTTAAGGATTTAGTATCTCCTTATTTTCATGAATCAATGATGTATAAATTAGTTGAAAAAGATATCAAAAATAATACTGACATCAAAGATAATAACGATAATATAAACACCCCCCCATCAGATAAAAATTTTAACTCTTTTCTAACTGGATTTTTTGAGGCAAACGGGCATATTTGGATACCTAATTTAAATGCTACTAAAAAACATAACCCTAGATTTTGTATAACTTTTCATTTGAAGGATAAACCTTTAGCTGATAAATTATTAGAAACTTTAGGTTATGGATTTATTAGAATTAAATTAAAAGAAAATGCTTGTGTATTAACAATATCTCCTTTAAAAGGATTAATTAATGTTATTTCTTTAATAAACGGTAATATGAGAACTCCTAAAATTCATCAATTATATTCTTTAATTGACTGGATTAATGATAATCAAAATACCAATTTAAAAAAATTACCTTTAAGTACTAATCCTTTAAATTCTGATTCTTGGTTAGCTGGTTTTATTGATGCAGATGGAAGTTTCTTAATTAGACATTCTACTTTAGAAACAAGTAAAAAAGAACGAATAGCTTGTTCTTTTGTTATTGAACAACGATTAATAGATCCTAAATCTAATGAAGATTATTTTTCAAGTTTAAATCAAATAGCTAATTTATTATCTACTAAATTATTAATTACAAATAGAAATTATTATAGACTTAATGCTACTAGTTTAAACTCTATCAAATTAGTTATTGCTTATTTAGAGCAATTTAATTTAAGAAGTTCTAAATATTTAGATAGTTTAGATTGGATGGAAGCTGCTAAAATAATTATAGATGATAAACATTATACTTTAGAAGGAAAAAATAGTATAGATTTATTAAAAAATAAAATGAATAGAAATAGATCTATAATCGATTGGGATCATTTAAATAAATATTAATTTTTAAAATATGAAATTAATTAGACTCTTGCTAGAAGCAGAGGTTCACCTTGATTATCTATTCAGGGCTTATGTTATAATAAACTCCCTCTCTAAAAAGTTTTATTTAATAAGGGAATGCCGTTAATATAAGTAATTATATTTATCATTAGTTCGCTATATGCATGGAATCCCTCGAAGATAAAGTGTTTACTTTTAGTAACAGGTTTAAGTACTAGATTAAAATAACTAGTAATAATCTTTAAACACATGGGGAGAATATGCAGGAAACCAACAATTACAAAGTAATTTAGTAGGATCCTCAGAGACTACACGCGAGCCTCCTTTATTTATAAAATTAAATAAAGGATGAAGACATAGTCCGACCATTAACGAAAGTTAATGGATAATTGATTCCCTCGATTAAACAATATTTCATTTTGGTTATTACCTCCAGCATTAATTTTATTATTAGCTAGTAGTTTTGTAGAAAATGGTGCTGGTACAGGGTGGACAGTTTATCCACCTTTAGCTAGTTTACAATCTCATTCTGGTGGTTCTGTTGATTTAGCTATCTTCAGTTTACATCTTGCTGGGATTAGTTCAATGTTAGGTGCTTCTAACTTCATTACTACTATTATTAATATGAGAGCTCCTGGGTTAACAATGCATAAATTACCATTATTCGCTTGGGCCGTATTAATTACAGCTGTATTATTATTATTATCATTACCTGTACTTGCAGGTGCGATTACGATGTTATTAACAGATAGAAACTTTAATACTTCTTTCTACGAACCAGCTGGTGGAGGTGATCCATTATTATACCAACATTTATTCTGGTTCTTTGGACATCCAGAAGTTTATATCTTAATTATCCCAGGATTTGGAATTATCAGTCATGTAATTTCAACATTCTGTGGTAAACCAATCTTTGGTTATATGGGTATGGTATACGCTATGTTATCAATTGGTGTATTAGGGTTTATCGTATGGTCACATCACATGTATAGTGTTGGTCTTGATGTAGATACTCGAGCTTATTTCACTGCTGCTACAATGATTATTGCTGTTCCAACAGGGATTAAAATCTTCTCTTGGTTAGCTACATTAGCTGGTGGATCTATAAGATTTACTACTCCAATGTTATTTGCTTTAGGATTTATTTTCTTATTCACTATTGGAGGAGTAACTGGTATTGTATTAGCTAACGCTTCTATTGATGTTGCTTTACATGATACTTATTATGTAGTAGCTCATTTCCATTATGTATTATCTTTAGGTGCAGTATATGCATTATTTGCTGCTTATTATTACTGGGTTCCAGCTAAAATATTAGGTAAACCATATAACGAACTATTAGGACAAATACATTTCTGGTCATTATCAATAGGTGTAAATTTAACATTTATGCCTCAACATTTCTTAGGATTAGCGGGTATGCCGCGTAGAATCCCAGATTACCCAGATTCATTCGAAGGATGGAACTTAGTATCATCTTTTGGTTCAATTATCTCTATTGTTGCTACAGTATTATTTATATACATTATTTATGATACTTTAGCACAACCAGAAGATCAATTAGCAAATGACCCGTGGGCAGTACCAGCTTTCTTTACTTCTCCAAGAGGAGCCGGTATTACGAAAACTGCAACTACACTTGAGTGGGCTATCACGTCTCCTCCAGCGTTCCATGCATTTGAAGGTCAATTACCTGTTCAATCAATCAATTAATTAACACCCCTCCCCTTAAAAATTTTTATTATTATTCTAATTTCTTAATTTTTGTTAACTTAAATTCTTGTTAGCTATACATAAAAAAGCAGTTATAGGTAAATGGTATACCAGTGCTCTTCCAAAGCGATATTCCTTTTTCGATTAAAGGTAACTGCATAAACCTGGTTAGCTTTATAAGGTTCGTCCTCCCTTAGCCCAGGATAGATATGATGATAAGTAAGGTCTCTAAAAATATATAACTCTTAAGGGGTAAAAAGAATTTAAACAAAAATAAACAATAAAAAAAATATGAACAATACAAATAAATTATTGAATAAATTTAATAATTTTAATTCCGTTAACAGTGTTATTTAAGAAATTCCAATAATAATATTAACTTAAACAATAGCTTTTATAATATTGATAAAAATTATTTTGATAGTAATAATATTTTATACTTAATAATTTCTAATTCTTAGAATCCCTTATCTTACCAAGATAGGATAATTACTCATAATATAAAAAATATTAATTTTATTTTTAAATTTTAGGATATTAATTTATTCAACTTAACTTATAAAAATGGGGATATATTACCATTTACAAAAAATAAGGATTTAATGACTAGAGCCTATATACATACTTATATAAAAATAAATATGAGTAAAAATCCTTTATCGTGTACTTTTTGAAAAAGGTGAAGTTTATAATTTATATAAATTATTCTTAAAAAATTATTGGTATAAATATTTTAATGCAGTAATAATACCTTTAATAAGCCCATAAAATTTATTAGAATATCCTGAACTATTCTATTGATTTTAATAGCTAAAATTATAAAATATATACTATTAAGGGGGATTTTATTTTTTTTTATAATTATGAGTATAATAGGAGGGTTCAAACAGAATCACAATAAGAAAATACAATAAAACTATTTAATATTATTATTAATATGATCTTTCAATTTATAATTTGGGTCATGCTCAGAGGCATTATAACTATTAATAATATTATTAACCTGAACTAACAAATTAGAACTAGGTTCATCTTCAGAGATAAAAACTTCTATAACTAAAAATATTATATAAAATATAATTGAAAATACTACAAAAAGGGCAAAGGCAAGTAACATTAATGTTACGTAATGATATATTCGACGTATTTTCGTCAAAAAAGATTGGTTAAAAAATTTTTTTAAAAGCATCTAATGTTTTTATAATAATTAAAATTTAATCCTCTCGCAAGAAGACAGGGGGCGCGCCGATGGAGACGGACCCAAACAATAAATTATATTTAAGAACAGAATCGAACTATTAATTGATTAATAAAAAATATAAAATCAGATTTTAATAAGATTCTTTCTTTTACTATTTTGGAATTCATGAACAGTACACAAAACTATAACTTATGATAAATTTATACTCTCAACTTTAAATTCTACTCTCATAGAGTTAAAGTTTATTAATATAAGATTGGTATTTTCTACTATAAATTTAAACCAGTAAAAAAAATATCTAACTCTATATTAATAATAATAAAAAGGGGGATTTTATCCTTTACAATTATGAGTATAATAATAAGAATGCCATCATTAAAGCGAATAATCCAATCGCTTCAGTTAATGCGAATCCTAAAATAGTGTAAGAGAATAATTGAGCTTTGATTGAAGGGTTTCTAGCTGTAGAGTTTACTAAAGCTGCGAATACTGTTCCAATTCCAACACCTGCACCTGCTAATCCGATTGTAGCTAATCCTGCACCTATGATTTTTGCGCTTGCTAACATTTTAATTTTTTTTATTTCTCTTGTCAATTAAGACCGGAATTATAATAAACTAAATTTTAATCAATTCTTATTACTTATCTAAGACGGTAAATATATTTATGTTCACCTAACTAATAACTATAGTAATTAAGGTGATTTTATAAAATAGGGTATTTATTTTTATACTTAATTAGAGGATTGTAGCTTAATTGGTTAAAGCGCGGTCTTGATAAGACCGATAGTAGAGGTTCAAGTCCTCTCAGTCCTATAAATAAAGCTAAAGATATTTATACAAAAATAAACTTTATATTTTCCCTTTTTTAATTAAAACTCCTCTTACCCAAGAATCTATTTTTATTTTAAAACTTTGAAAGAAGCTAAGTGTACTTTGTATTATTTTATATACAAAACTCCTTCCCTCTGGAGAACCCGGGATCCCTTTTCGGGAGAAGCTTATATAGTATTTTTATAAATATAAAAATAATGTGGATTAGTGTAATGGTTAACACACGAGACTCATGATCTTGTATTGATAGTTCAATTCTGTCATCCGCGCTTTTAGATTTATAACAATAAATCTTATAATAAAATTTATTTTTAGTAAATTCTATATTATATAATACAATGAGAATATAAATATTATATATTGATGACTAGGAGACAGAGGAAGCTAAAATTATTTTTAATAAACTTTGCATTATAAATAAAGCTTCCCCGAAAAATCCCTCTCAGGGAGAATACATCCCCCTTTAGGGGAAGCTTTAAGATATTAAAGTCTTATTATTATTTTCAAGGCTTTAGAATATTAACCATTATTATTTATAAGACTTTAAAATATTAACCGTTATTATAAATTATTAGATTTAAAATATTAGCCCTAATATAAAACATTGCTACAAGATAAATTAATGTCTAGGTACTAAATTAATATTATCCCAGCCCGCTTTACAGAGCAGGACGATCAATTTAGAATACTAAAAAACTTATTTGAGAAAAGATTTTTCCCTGCCTAGGTCTATTTTTATAAAGGCCTTCAAGTTCCACCCTTAAATACAAGATGAATCATGATTTATTTATACCGCTCTTTGGGCGTTAAATATAAGATTAATTTTATTAATAGAATAATAGCTTTACGTAAAGTTCTTTGTTCACAGATATGATAAAAGTTCGAGTCTTCTTTGTCTTATTCTTCTATTACCTTAAAGTGTGTAAAATAAATAAATATATTAATAAATTTATGAAATAGTTAGTTTTAATGAGCCAAATATAATTTTTATAAATGATTAGAAATATTTTGGTAACAAAAAAATTATAAAAAAAATATAAAATTTTCAACTAATTTATTTTTAAAAAGAACATTGATAATAATTTTATTGCCATTTTCTATGTATTATTTTAATTATTATACAGTTACTACAAATATTATGTTTAATTCTTTATTCCAATTAAGATATATTATAATACTGTTAAGAAAAATGAAGTTTTATCTCGATTTGATATTTTCAGTAGATGAACCAAATACATTTAATTTATTAAAAATAGCAGGATCTAGTTTAGGTACTAAGTATTCTAATGAAACTAAAGTAAAAATGGGTAAATCAAAATCTGTAAATACTAGAACGAAAATGAGTTTTACTTAAAAAAGCATTAATAGAACAGGAAAAATAATCCAATATGTAAAAATGTATTTGTTTATTCATTTGATTCAAAGATTCAAATGACTATGCTGTTTAAGTCTTTTGATTCATGTATAGAAGTTGCAAAATTCTTTAATTATAGCTTAAGTGTTATATCTAGATATTTAGATAAAAAATTCAATATAAAAAAAAATGGATTTTTTCATCTTCTTTAATAAATTAATAATAGTAAGGGTTAATATATTATTAATGTAAAATCTTTTTAATTTGTATCATTAATTTTTTTATAAATTTAAATTAAAATTAACTAACACCCTTCTCTCTAAATATATAATAATAGTCATTATAGTTCAACGGTTAGAACAAATAACTCATATTTATTAGATAGAAGTTCAATTCTTCTTAACGACTTTAAAATTTTTAAACTCCTCCCTTAAGGTAAGGTGTTTAATAGATAGTACTGAGAATATTAATAATAATAATAATTATTATTAAATTACTAATTAATGGCTAGCTAGACTACATATTTGAATAGGACAATAGCTTAACGTAAAGCTCTCTGCTCATAACGGATATGATGGAAGTTCGACTCTTCCTTGTCCTATTCTTTTTATTACCTTATATAAAGATAAGAATATATTGTAAAATATTATAGTAATAATACATTATATAATATACAGAATTTGTATATTATTAATTTTTTTTTAATTTTTTTTAGCATCTTTTTAAGAGGTGTAAATAGATAAGCGAGTTAAATATTAAAATCTTTCTTTTGGAAAAATTTTTTTTTATAAAAAAATTTCTATTTTTCCGAAAAACCGATTAACGTCGCTGACGTAGATTAATCTTTAGATATCTGAGGTTAATTTAAGCTATTTAATTTTTAATCTTAAATTTATATATAAATAAGTTTATTTAAATAAGTTTATTTTAATAAGTTTATTTAAGTAGTAGGAATTTTATTATTTATATATTAATAATTATTTTAAAATAAAAATATATAACCTATATGTTAATAATTATTTTTAAATTTTTATATGCTATCTATATTTTTATAATAATTTTAATTATAAATTTAAATAATTATATGGTTAAATATTAAGCCCATAATAGTAATATGAATTATTTAGAATGGCTAAAGAATATGCTTAATAACCAATTTTATTTTTATAATTTTACACAATTTTTTATTAAGTTTAAAAAAAAATAAATGAAATGAAAACTTAATAAAAAAACAAATAAAAATAATATATTTCTGTAAAGAAATATACCTTTTTCATTCTTTTACATTTCAGTAAAGTATAGCTTATTATTAAATAATAATAATAAGCCTAAGATTAAGGAATATTAAAGAATTTATTTATTTTGAAACTTTTAAAAACCCATCCTTTTTTAAGTTTAGTTAATAGTTATGTAATAGATTCGCCATCTCCTTCAAATATTTCATATTTATGGAATTACGGAAGTCTTCTTGGGATAGTATTAGTAATTCAAATCGCTACAGGTGTTACATTAGCAATGCATTATGTACCACATGTAGATTTAGCCTTTATTAGTGTTGAGCATATTATGAGAGACGTAAATTATGGTTGGATGATAAGATATTTACATGCAAATGGAGCTGCATTCTTCTTTATTTTCATATATATTCATATGGCTAAAGGATTATACTATGGATCATACAAAGCTCCTAGAGTAATGTTATGGTCAATAGGTGTAATTATCTTCTTATTATTAATAATAACAGGATTCTTAGGTTATGTTTTACCTTATGGTCAAATGTCTTTTTGGGGTGCAACTGTAATTACTAACTTAATGTCTGCAATACCGTGGATTGGTAACGATTTTGTAGAATTCCTATGGGGAGGTTTCAGTGTTGGAAACCCTACTTTAAACAGATTCTTTAGTTTACATTATTTATTACCATTCATTTTAGCTGCATTAGTAATAATGCATCTTATTGCACTTCACGAACACGGATCAAACAATCCATTAGGAATAACTTCAAATGTAGATAGAATTAGATTCCACCCTTACTATAGCTTCAAAGATTTAGTAGGAGTTTTTGTTTTCTTCTTAATATTTGCATATTTTGTATTCTTTAATCCTAATTTCTTTGGAGAAAGTGATAATTACATACCAGCTAATCCTTTAGTAACACCAATCTCAATTGTTCCAGAATTCTACTTACTTCCTTTCTATGCTATTTTAAGATCTATACCTCACAAATTACTTGGAGTTATAGGAATGGTGGCAGCTATCTTAATTTTATTAGCAACACCTTTTTTAGATACTTCTAGAATCAGATCTATGCAATTCCGACCAATCATGAAATTCTTTTTCTGGTTATTCGTTGCAAACTTTTTAATCCTTGGTTGGATAGGTGCGAACCATCCTGAATCTCCTCTAGTTGAGATCGGTCAAGTATCTACTATTTTCTATTTCTCTTACTTCTTGGTAATCTTACCAGTTGTAGGTATCATAGAAAATACATTATTCGATTTAGGAACTAAAACCAACAAATAAACTCCCCCCCCCTTTCATTAAAATAGATACAAAAGACATTTAATTTTTATAATATTAAAATATAATTTGAGGGTTCAGCTTCATAATAGGAGGTCTATTTAGTAATTAATAGCTATAAAGAAGAAAAATATAATAAAAATTGTAAAATGTAAATATGTTACTATTAAAAAATATTTTAGTATTAACGATACCATCAGCTTTTACAATATTATCAACAATCTTATTTCAGAGATTAATTTTTCTAATATTTCTATCTTGTGCTTTTTTTTCGGAAATATTAGGAGGGTTATCTCAAACATCCATACTATCTCAAGATACACAAGTTATTTTACAAACATTTGACTTTATATGTCTTTCCTTTAATATAATAGATGAAAAAATGTTATTTAGTTTATACCCTATTTTAGGAGTTCTTTATAAGGAAAAAGATAATGAAGATTTTAATGATTTAACATTTAAAGAATGGCTTTTAAAGAATAAACCAGCAAAAGTTTATGTTAACAGTGCAGAATCAAAAGATCTAATTTACAAAGATAATAATAACAGGTCAGGTGTTTATTTATGGTATAATACAATTAATGAAAAATACTATATAGGTTCTGCAGTAAACTTAACAAGAAGATTTTCTCAGTACTACAGTGAGAAATATTTAACTAATACAGGTTTATTAATACATAAGGCTCTTTTAAAAAATAAACATGAGAATTTTTCCCTTTATATATTAGAGTATAGTAATACTGACAATCTTATTGAATTAGAGCAGAAATATTTGAGCTCTCTTACACCTCCTTATAATATATTAAAAATAGCAGGATCTACTTTAGGATTTAAACATACAGAAGAAACTTTAGAAAAATTCAGTCTTGCCAAATCTGGGGAAAATCATCCAATGTTTGGTATAACTGGTAAAGATAATCCTTCTTATGGTAAAATGCACTCTGAGGAAACGCGGGTAAAAATCAGTGAAGCCTTGTCTGGTGAAAATCATCCTAATTTTGGTAAAACTTTTACTCATTCAGTTGAAACTAAAGCTAAAATAAGTAAAGCTATGTCAGCTGAAAATCATTTCAATTTTGGTAAATCATTTTCCGAAGAAACTAAAGCTAAAATGAGTATAGCTCGGACAGGAAAGAATAATCCAGTTAGTAAAAAAGTATTTGTTTATCCCAGTTCTAGTCCAACAATTCTTTCTCATGAGTTTATCTCTTACTCAGAGGCAGCAAAACATTTTAATTGTAGCATTGTAACTATTTCTAAATATCTTAAAAATGGTAAAGTATTTCAAGGAGAATGGGTAATGTATTCTTCTAAGAAATAATATAGTAGGGGGGGGCAGTCACCGAAATGCTCTTAATATTCAATATTGCGCATAAACCGATATAAAATTAGTTTAAAAAAGTAAACTTCTTTTTAACCTTTCCCCTCCTTTTATAAAATATTTAGGAACTAAAACTAAATAGAATTAACTCCCCCTCTTTTTTAAAAAGTTTTTTTAGAATATAGCAAAAAAACCCTTTTAAATAGATTTAATACACCAATGTGATATAATTATTCATATTTAGAAGGGGGAAATTTAGAACTTAGCAGACTCGTTGTTTTTATTCTTGTTATAGTTGAAGATAATAAAAGTCCTTTTTCCTTACCTGTCTTAGGAATCTCTACTGAGAATTATTTAAAATTTAATTTATAATTAACAATATTGATATAGTTTAATAAATTAATTATAAATAACAGTATTGATATGTAAAAATAAAGAGATTTCATAGCTATTTTTTGAAGATAAAAGTTTGATTCCTCTCTCATAAATAAAATAATAGTATACTGCACAGGGATGGAAACCTTGGGATATCATGTGAGTATCACCGCAGGCGTAATTACTAAAAAAAGTTTAACAATTGCGCTTGCTAATCTGTTTTTTAATACTAAAACAAACAATGACACGATTACAACTTTTCTTTTCAATCATCGTGCAATCGATAGGTTATTTACATTTAGCGGAGATTAAAAAAATAACTAAAAAGGAATTAAAGAATAAATTAGGTATTTACAGATTTCTTTGCAAAACTAATAATAAATTGTACATAAGTTCTTCAGTTCAATTATCAATTCGCTTAAGTCGTCATATTAAAAGGTCTCATTCTAATATTTTACTACAAAAAGTGATCAATAAATATAATTTATAGGATTTTATTTTTATAAATTTTGAGTATTGTGAGCCAGAACAGTTAATATTTTTAGAACAGTTTAATATCTATAAAACTAAACCTTAATTTAATATAAACCTGACAGCTAGTAGTTCACTAGGGTATATACATACAGTAGAAACAAAAGAAAAAATGAGTTTAGCTAAATTAGGCCAAAATCATTTAATGTTTGATTTAAAGCATAGTGAAGAAACTAAGGTTAAAATGAGTCTTGTTCTATCTCTTGAAAATCATTCACTGTTTGGTAAAGCGCATTCTGAAAAGACTAAATTAAAAATTAGTCTTACTAAAGGTACAGCTACTTATCTTTATAATAATCAAGGTTCATTTGTTAATATTTTTTCTTCTGCTGTAAAAGCAGGTGAAAACTTAAATGTATCTTATCATACAATTTTAAAATATGCTAAAAGCGAGAAATTGTTTAAAAATGAGTGGATATTGTCTACATCTCTAATACCTAAGGAATAGTAGTAGGGGTTTAATATACTATTATCAATTTTAGTTAATTTAAAAATATTACTAAACATTTATAAACACTTAAGCCTTCTTAAAATAAGTCTTTTGCTGAAATTTTTAGTAATAAGTTTTATTTGACTTTTACCAAAATTAGGAATATTCAAAGGAAAGTCCAGAATACTAAAATTAAGAAAAATAAAAATTAATAAATATATTTTATTCTTCTTAATTAACCCAAAAGAATATGATAATTACATTTAATTTGAGGTATTATTATATTTTAATAATGTTTAAAATTATTTTTAATTTGGGAGTATAATAATATTATAATAAATCATTAAAAAATTGAGGCACTTTTAAAGAAATCTAATCTTTTTATTTCCCCCCCCCTTTTAAGGGGGAAACTTGCAGGGTAAAGGGGGGGTTTTTTTAATATCATAAATTAATTTAAAACCTTAAAAAATAAAGAATGTCAATATAAGACCTATTATAGTTAAGCTCTTTAAGAGTAAGATGCATTTTTTTATATAAACGAATACAACTTTATAAAAAATATATTACAGAATTGCCCAGCAGGACAGTTCAGCCCCTTTTCGGGGGAAGAACTATTTTATAAAAGAAAAATGTTCTATATTTAATAAACTAGACTGAATCTGGCTTATAATAATCTAAGACACCCAACACCCTTTTCACTAATATTAGAAAATGTAATTCCAAATAATGAAATCTAAAATACTAATTGATAATATAACATAGACTATATCTATTCAAAAATTAATTAACCACAGAATATTAAAATTTTATAACTAAAAATTCCAAATCTTGGAAGAATAAAAATATAATTTATCTCCAAAGAACCCACTTTCAAAAATTTCTCCAGAAGATCTAAATTTTCTATATTTTTTTTAGATTCCCTGTACCATCTATATTTGTGATCTTGTATATATTTACAAAAATATAAAAAAAATTCTACTGTACATTAATTACCTCTCCTCTCTTCAGAGACTTCTTGGATTTTTTATTTTTTTTACTATAATAATAATATAAAATATGTAATAATAGTATAATTGCTTAGCCTTTATATAAATGAAAGTTTAATTCTTCTATAAATAGAATAATGTTTTTTTATCCCATCGGTAGTTTTAATTTATTTTTAATAATTAAAACAGACCCTGGGGATTCTCCTCATGGATTGCCCCACCAAGGAGTATAAAATAAAGGCAGGCCCAAAGGAGTAAAAACATTATTTTATTTTAAAAATAATACGGTTAGTTAGTATATTACGGTTAATTATATAATACGGTTAGTTAGCATAATGGTCATGTGTGAGTTTGCAAAACTTTAAGATGTATGTTCAAATCATACACTAACCTAAATTTAGTTAAAAAATAATACGACAATTTGGCAAATGTACTGGTTTGCAAAACTTAAGGTGTATGTTTTAATCATACACTAACCTAATCAACCTTTTTAATAAAAAAGTTTTTATCAAATAAAATTCATATATTACAATATTATAATATTATATATAAAAAATATTTTAATTTATTTAATAAACTGGGGGGTATTAAATAAATATGAATTTTAATTCAAGAAATAAATTTTTAACATAGTTTCGAATAAAGAGCAAATCCTATAAATTTTACAAAATAATTTAGAAATTTTTTTTTAAACAACAATTAGTTATTAACTATAGAAAATCTATACATTATTTAAACTTAATAATTAAAATTTTCATTGTCAGAAAAAATTTTTTGGTCAGATGATATTTCTATATTACTAGGATGATCATAAAATTCTATAACTTCATCTATAAGGCACTCTAAGAAAAACTCTATCGAGTGAGTAAGATCATTAAAAAAAATAGATTCTAGAATAAAACTTTTAGAGTGAACATCAAGATTTATAATTGTATTTTGTAAAGTTCTTGGGGATAATTTCAGAACTATACAATTCATCATACCATTAGTAAAAATTGAACTTCAATGCTCTTGTCCTAAAAATTAATCATAGAGCAAATATACTTGGCTTAGTTAAAACAAATCCTCTAAATGACGTCCTAATACAAGATAGATAATAGCAGAACAAAGCAGTATACAGATCCATACTGGGAGTGTAGGTACCTTTAAATTAGAATATATTATTGTATGAAATATAACAACCGGGAATATCTCTACAGATTTGATTAATTTCTTTTCTTTCATTTAAAGGATCATTAAATAAGTATACTTGAAAAGTGTTATTTATTTTATTTTTATAACTATTAAACCTTCAGCAATTGCCGAAGGGGGATTTTAATCCCTTAGTTGATAACTACTCCACACCACGTTCCCGTAGCCTGACTATGTTTCGACTTAACAGCAGTCGCAAAATAATGGACATAAAGATAAACTATTAATATTAATAATGCTTGTATACTGTTTTAATAGTAACTATTATAGTAAAACATAATTATAAAAATAGTCTCCTTATTTGAGATCATTCTACTTCCGCCGCTTGACGAGCGATTTGTACACGCCGAATATTATGTTTCACCAAGACATCCTGATTCTTGATTACTAGCAATTCCTACTTCATATAATCGAGTTGCAGATTATAATTCGTTTATTAA
>Ga0302221_10001147_pt1 | contig 17416 bp, 5 predicted proteins | sample II_Palsa_E2_1_FD_193517 | JGI IMG/M metagenome (GOLD analysis project Ga0302221, IMG submission 193517) | Peat permafrost microbial communities from Stordalen Mire near Abisko, Sweden - II_Palsa_E2_1 | ecosystem: Environmental > Terrestrial > Soil > Palsa > Peat permafrost | place: Sweden... | reverse complement strand
TACCACCGTCCAAGGCCCAAAGGAAAATCACAGACTTCGAGTGTCCATATTGCTTCTTCATCTGCCCTCGGGCGACTTTGCTTGAACAAACTTGGAGGTATGAACTAAGAATCACATACTCATGATTTATGGATTAAACTAATTGGTATAGGGATCATCTACGCCGCGATTTGCAGCCTTACGTGTGTACCTATCTGGATTGTGATAATGCCGACGAGCTTTACTATGATTATGATAGCTGGAACATGCACGAGCAAAGAACACACCGCAGGATTTGGGTCTGCAAAGTTGACAAGGAGCCGTTCCAAGAACAGGGTCTCTATGAGCAGCACGTTCGATCTCTTCACCCAGCGTTAGCTGAAAAGCTTCTCACGCCGGAGTTGATAATTTCCAGAGAGTCAACGACGAAGCTATGCGATCGTGAATGTCCAATATGTTTGAGAGATTTTACACAAACATACGATATGCAACATCACATTGCGCGCCACCTTGAAAATATAGCCTTTCTGGCCCTGCCTCCTATGGATGACCTAGAATCAACTTCCGGGCATGGATCACTTCCGTCGGACGTTGCCGAAAAGCATGACCGACAACTTGCATTATCCACGGCAGGAGACTTCCCGGAAGCAAGGGGCTTGCCCCCACAGTTTCCTGAGAATGATGATAGCGATTCTGAAGATCTTGCGGGGCTCAATCATCGGCCGCCACTAACATTGCAAAATATTGCAGAGCTTCAGAAGCATGTTCAGAAAAACCCCGACCTAAGCGGCAGCCTTGTAGATCGTCTAGTCCTGACTTGGCGAACGACTGTAGAACACGAGATGGAGCTTTTGCAGAAGCAGGAAATGCTAGAGTCGTCTGCAGCTAAACATGGAGAGACAGTCGAAGCTGGAAGTTCAGACTCACTTTCTGGGAAACACTCCCAAGGGCATCTAGAAAGGCGACCACCAGCTCATGCAGCGGCACTGCTCTTAATGGTTTTGCCATTGATCACTAGATCACTGGATGGATTCGATAATTTTTCTTCCCAACGCCGTGCAAGAGGAGTGAGAGCCTTTTCTCAGGCTCTGACGGAACTGTATTTTGTGATAAAGAGCAGTCTACGCCAAGTCGTAGATCTGTTCGATACTGTTGAAGGCGCGGAGACAAATCTCATAGACGAATACGTGCAGATGGATATGAAGCTTGCCAGAAGCATGGGCGTCTCTGACACCGAAAAGTATGCAGATATTCTATGGCGTTGTGTAAGGAGTATTGAAGAGATGTTGCTTCGCTTGAAACATCCGCATCTGCCCGCACATTGGGTAAGCTGTGCCCAACATGTATGCCTCCAACGTATTGGTTTTCTTGCTAACAAAATCCAGCTTACTGACGCGGTACCTTCCGAGCCTAGCCCTCTTGAAAGGCAATTTCTTGGTCAGATCGATAATTTAGAAGTGCGTGCAACTAAGAGCACTCTGGATGACTTTGTGGCCAGAATCGATGATCTAAGGCAGGAGCTGTCGACCTTTCAAGGCAAATTTAATAGACAGCTAAGGACCATTCAACGAGAAGTTTCCAGGCGAGCGAAACAAATTGCAGCTGAATTCGTAGATTCCCAGGGTCGTGCCATGGTTCTGTACGGTGCTATGTTGAAAATCGCCGAACATAGCGACTTCCTTTCGCTTGCCCTTCTTTTATGGACACCACCAAACGATACGATAGAGTCTATACTCCCTTCTCTATCATCGAATCTAAGTCAGCATTCGTCGTCGAAATCGATTTTCCAGTTAATGCTGTCTAGTGACAACGTTGATATGTTGGGCAATGTGTCGATCGAGGTCCATCCAGATGAATTGTTTTCGATGGAGGGTCTCCCTCTTTCATCTGGATCCAAGACTGTCAGATTCAAAGATACCTATCGTGCTACGAGGCAGAAGAATCAACAGACAGTTGTAGATCTCGGTTCTATACTTCCTCGAGGGATTCAATCCAATGCTCAGATAAACTTGGACCTACGAGGAGAAACTTTGTTTTTGACACAATCCGCAAAATCCCGAAACTTACTGCGCAAGTCAAACCTTATTCGCCTCTACGATTTGTTATCCGCTCTCGGACGTGAGCATGGACAGCTACCTCTGGTCCCGCTGAAACAGCGAATACGACTAGCACTACGTCTGGTTGTGTTCTCGGGTCAAGTCATTCACACGCCCTGGATGACGAGACCTTTGCGTACGGAAACGGTCAACCTTCAACGGACGCAAGGAGACGACGCAGCTCTCGATCTCGACGCAAATCCTTTAATATTCATTGATGAGCCCTTCCAAACGGACACCATTCCAGGTGATGCAACGTATTCCAGGGAATGCTTGCTCAACTTGGGAATTCTTCTGCTCGAATTGTGGCACGCAGTCACATTCGAATCAACGCTAAATCCAGAAAACCGAGCAGCAATTGATGATAACATCTGGCTAAGACTTGGTCAAGCTATGGAGTGGCATAGACACTCGAAAGGCGAACTGCCGAATTCCTATTCCGAAGCGATCCAGATTTGCTTCACGTTTCAAGCCCACAGTACTGGACAGCTCGAAGATGAACGGAGGAAGGTTACTGAGATATATGGGTCGGTAGCAGAACATATTGATACTATAGTAAAGTCATTTCATAACGACTTCTAAGAATATCTTTTCTAAGTTCGAGGAAAGCTGAGAGGCCTGCTTTAAGCGTCTAAGTGGTGGTACGATAGTGTGTCGAATCTCTGCCATGCAGAAGTGAGCGTGATGAGGTGCTGAACTAGTTGCAATTCTATAGAGCACACGAAACAATAAACGACAAGAGATTTTATAAATAAAAATAAAAAAATTTAATAATTGCTTATGTTTAAGTCAAAGCAGTGTATTATGTTGAGACCTGAAATTAGTAGTTTTGCGGTTTTCGAAATTTCGACTTTATTATATGGGGTGTACTTGTTGATAGAGGAATTCGAGTTGGACTATGTTCTTCCCTTTGGACCAATCCACATCTTTATTCTCCTAGGAAAAGTGGACGAGGGCTACTTGCTATTCTTTATGGAAGAAGTGGACACTTATTTGTCAGAAGGATACAAGCTGGTTATTTACTGTCCTTGTTACGAGATTGGTTTTACTTCGAGCGAAGAGCTGGAGTCTATTATGCTGGATATGACACTAGATGGGGAGTATAAAATAGGCGACTTTCTTCTTTAATTTGGATCAAAGTTTATATAATGTCTTCCTTAGGACAGATTATATCCACGACAATATTGATCACAATCTCTCACCCTCGTGTTGCAATCCAAAGCTTATCAGATGAAATATCGACTAGACGCTTGAACTTGTCCTTGCGTATCGAGGGAGCAATATCTCGGTCGAAAGCATTCTCGTAAGGCTTCTTAGCCTTGGCAAAAATGTCATAGAGCTGTTTGCTCATTTTTATCTGTCAGGTAATTGTCGACGTAAAGCTAGTCGAGTTTACTTAATCCAAGGATTAAGCGGGGGTGGCTATGCCGGTCGAGTTGATCGTCAACAACAGTTAAGTAGTATCGGACCAAAAAGGCAAAAAAAAACCCAGTGGATCGTCAGCACGAGGCTTCGGACAAGAGGTTGGAGGAGGTTGGGGGAGGGCGGAAGGATAGAGAAGAGGCGGAAAGAAGAGAGGAGGCAAAAAGAAGAGAGGAGAAGAGTAGGATCGGGAGGAGAGCAGAGCGGAAAGAACGAAGAGAGCGGCGAAACGAAGGGAAAAGAGGCGGTCTTCTCAACGGCAAGAAGCCGTGAGGGCCAACACTATTGTAGATTACGATAGTAATGAACGAGCGCTGAAATCGGACGAAAGAGATGGCTGAAGTACTGGAGATCGGATGAAAAGGAAAAAAAAAAAAGAAAAAGATTATCGATCTCGTATAATTAATAAACTTTATTATAAGTTCTTCAATTATAATAATTTTTTAATTTTTTAAATTTTTTATTATATATTTATAATTTTATAATTTTTTATTTTATTATAATATTTATAAATTATATTTTATATATTTTTATATTATTATTATAAATTATATAAATAAAATTATAAATAAAATTACTTTTTTATTTTTTATTATTAAATTTTAAATTATATATATATAATTATAATATTAAAATTAATTTTTAATTTATAATAATTTAATTATTTTATTATATATTTAAATATAAATTTTAATTATTTAAAATTTAATTTTTAATTTTAAAAAAATATATTTATTTAATATTATTTATTTTATAAAATTATTATTATTATTATTATTATTAATTTAATAAAAAAAATTATAATAAAAAAAATAAGTTTATTTTTTTAAAATTAAAATAAATATATTATAATAATTTTTAATATAAAGTTTTTTTTTAAAAATAAAAATAAAATATTTTTAAATTCCTGTTATAAATAATTTTATTTTTATAGTTTTTTAAAAAAATTTATCGAGAATTATAAGCGTATAGCGGAAAATAAATATTAAGAATTTTATATAAAAATCTTTAATAAAAAATTTAAGTGGCTATTTCGCTACTGTAGTCAACTTACTCCCGTCGACTAAAGAGCTTATAACAAAGTCGATCAGTTACGCGAGATCAACAATTACTTGACTTATGTCCCGACCCGAACCTTAAGCGAGAAGTCTGCGAGTTTTGTTGCACATCGTGGAGTCGAGCGCCTATTATCGTTCCAGGTCTCTGGCCAGCCGTCCAGGCTATTTGTTGAGAATGCGAGCCAAATTCAAGTCGTTGAAAGCATAGGGATATAGTGGGCTGCGAATCATGTGAGATGCATTCCTCCCTGACTTCCTTAGCTCTTGCTTGTTCGGCCCACAAATTATTAGAATATCCCTTCATAGATTAATTAAGCACTTCTCCGAATACAAAAAAAGGCAGGCTTATCGTCCGTGAGCGCGGATCTTGCCATTCCCCAATTCAGCCCCCTGTCCCGAGCGGCTGCCAACCTGAATATTCGAGTGTTTCAAGTTTGTTACACAAACTAAATATCCCGTAAATCCGACGAATAGTCATCGATTTTCTCACTCTACAGCCTTAAGGGCAAGGCAGCCGCGGTCCAGCTGATGCAAAACACCACTCACACTAGAGACTACGATTACATGAAGTTTTTAACAGACATTGAAAAACGCCAAGCTGATCGGCAAAGGATTCCAGCTGAATGTCTCATCCTAAAGGACTTCAGGTAGCTCTTCATAAACGCTCTTCACAAATATTGTTGGTTCGCTGGTTACGAGCCACTTGAAAGCCATCACACTCACAAGTTGAATTTCTCAGTAGAAAGTGAGGACGTGTACCTCGGCGAAAACCCCCGCTGTCTGAAGGATGAGGAATGTTTCCTACGTAGCAACCAGATCAAATACCAACTGGCAAATCAAATCGAATTAGATGAACATGAGCGCTATTTTTAAACTTTTATCGGATGGAAAAGAAAACAATTCTTCCCACAATTTATCGTTACTCCAGACACATCCATTGTTGGTGCTCGTGAACGCCATTCTAAGGCGGAGAAGTAGACCTTGTCCATCACAAATATCATCACTATCGCGATATATTCTGTTACGTATTCACCTTTTCTTTATAGCCTTTATATTTTCTGCGCTAGTAGACACTTTATATTGAGTATTGACGCAAGCTGTTAGAATTCCAACAGTTAAGGTCACTATGAGTCCTCAGAATACTGAGAACCACAGCCTCGCTTTAACTATTAAGTCTTGAGGCACTTTGGATGGCTCTAAAAACACCAAATTTGGTCTCTTAAGATGTGTTGGATACCCTTGTACCTGTGTCCTAGCTCTTGGCTTTAGGAGTCTCAGCCCTCAACGAAGGATCCGCTTCAGCTTCTGTAATAATCACGCAACAGACCACGTTCTTCGTATCGCTCCCTAATAATAGTTCATATTTTTAGTATTATTCTTTGATAATGCTGTTTACATCACTTTCATCACCAACGCGAGCATCCTTCAGAGATAAATTTAGATATCACCAGCGCTACTACTAAGAATAGAAGTAGCTAAGGAGACATCGTGGCCAAGTTTGTCTATAAAAGATGTCGGATCTCCCTTAGAATCGACAACATCAAGCACTACATCTTACTCTCAACCATCCACTCTCAGAACATCCACATCATCGACAATTAAGCAAGGTCCTTACAACAACCGGGAAACAAAATGCAATTCTTTAGCATCCTCACTCTTGTCTCTCTTACCATTACTGGAGCCGTCGCAGCTCCAGGTTACTATACTCCAACATCAACCACACCGGTATGTGATCCACCCTCCAGTAATAGAATTGCCCAGTACTAATCACAGCATGAGAACAGGATTCTTGCGCTACTTCCTCTTCCGCTTCATCCGTACCAACCATCTCTCTAGTCGTAGGTGTTCCATGTCATTCACCCAAACTCTCAAGATACTAATGACTGCATAAAACAGAACCAACAGAATGTCTGCCAGTCTGGAAACCCGTACTGCTGCTCCATCAATTCATCTGTTGGTGGCCATTCTTGCGACCAGATGGACAGCAGCACCGTCAATTGCGACAGCACCGTGTTGTGCTGCAATGACAATGGCAGTGGAGTAAGCTATTCTTTCCTTCTCATTCTTGCCTAGGATCCCGTGATGAGAGTACCAAATGCTGAAATTACCGTCCAATCAGACCCAGATATGCACCAATAGCCTTACTATCGTCATCGAGTAACCACCATGTAGTGGCAGATACGCAACTTTCTGACAAGTGGAGGTCTTTGAGTGGACGGGGCGGGAGGCTGGTAACTGGGTTTCTTTCCGTTGATGCGATTGGTTTTGCTCTCAATTCTTGTTCTTCATAATTACACTCCTTTGGCCCCAATGCTGGCTGCTGGGGATGCCTGCTTAGCAAATCTTATTTTTTTTTTAATTTGGGATTTTGAAGAAACTGCGCCAATTCGATTGCCTTCATACATTGAAACGAGATACTAATGCTGCATCTATTCATTGACCTTTTAATGCTGGTCGCCGTACGGAGGCGCGCTTCTATCCAATTCCAGCGCCTGCTTCAGCTCCCGCGTCCACTCCGCAGCTTCTGAATCAAGGTCACAATTGAGCCCTTCCGGTGAGGAAGTTCCAACAGACGTAGGAGCCTTGACCCACTTTCTGGGGTAGTCAGGCCCCTGCTCCATCGCGTGCGATATTACATCCTGCAAAACCATGTCGTGGTACGTAATCATAGCCTTCACGAAAGCCTGGTAAGCGTCCCTAAGAGTAGGCATCCTGTTGTTCAGCTCCAAATTAGCGAAGGCACTTTCTATTTCGTCTACGAAAGCTCTGGATGTACTTATGACATCGTCTACTGATGTTGCCACAATCATCCGCTTCCACAGGGCACTGGACTCGTATACATCATGGAATAGCTGTAAAAGAATACGCTGGGCCGTAGGGTCCTCATTATCTTCTCCATCAGTCCATAGGCAGCTTCAACTGCTCGACGGAAATAGATCTATGGAGAAAACAGGCAGGCTTAGGGGCCAACAATGATAAGTTGCCGGAAGCGCAAATAAAAAGCCCAGCTCCAATGACGATTCGTGATGAAAGAAATGTTCACTGTGGAGTCCAGATAGAGGAAGGCATCGTGAAAAGTATAACTCGGACAAGATAACGAGATCGACCTTCTTAAATTGAAGGGTCCTGACAGAATTTAACATGGTCCAAGCCTTGGCCTAACCTACTGCTGTTAGAGCTTAAGAAATTGTCATTATAAAAGTCGTTCAGTTCTAGCTGATGAAAAGGAATAAAAACATGGTTAATTACAATTTCTTCGACAAAACGCTCAGAGCAGGAGAGCAAGAGCACCCAGAAGTATACAACCAGCACCAACAGATATAGCACCGGCGCTAGAGGTGTGGGAGGGCGCAGCGGCGGAACCAGAGGCGGTAGTAGCTGGCGTGACCGCACCACCAGACAAAGTAAAGTTCTGAACGACAACATTAGAGATAATGTTTGTTGGCAGGGATCCGTTGATGGTGCCGGGTGCAGTTCCGTTGACAAGAAAGATGGTCAGACTGGATGGCTGACCTTTACCGGCAAATGCAGAGCCAACTAGCCAAGTGCACCAGTACTCGCTGATAACTCCATTCACGATTCCAGTGACGGCGTTGATCTGGAACAGATTGGCTAGGTTGGTGGTCGCACCTCCAGCAAGAGTCGAAGTGTTGGACAAGACGACCAATCCTGGAACAGCCTTGCTCACACCGGGCGCGAACTTGGGATCGGTGAACTTGTCGTGGTAGCGGGGTGCGTAGCCGTTGATGGGAGCGAAGAGGTTGGCTTTGAGGTCCGTGTTAATAAGGAGCAGGTCAACCATCCACCCAGCGCCATTGACACCGACGACTTCACCCCCTCGTGGGGTAAAGACATCAATGGTCACTGGGGTGGCTGTGTTTGCAGGGGCAGTGGTGTTGGAAGCAGCGTCACCGAAAACGAAAAAGCTAACAGTCGCAATATTGGATATGACAGCGGGATCAGTCATTGGGTCTTTGGTGTATGTAGCGCCGGCAGCTGTATTCAAGAAGAAGACAGAAGTGGTAATGTTGACGTTGGATCCAAGGGCAGCGACTGGGACATACCACGTGAAGTAAGCCTCCAAAATGTTCCCGAGAGCGTCGGAGTTAGTGATGGCATTCAGCTCGAAGAAACCAGCAAAGTTCATTGTTGAACCGCTGATCAAGCAGACGAAACCTGGGGCACCTGGGTCAGGGCCTGCCGCAAACGTGGTGAGATTTGGAGAGTTGAGGAATGGGATGAAGCCATCGTCTAGGTCGGCGGTGGATCGTCGGTAACCAGATCCCCCAGTGTTTGGGCTCGCGGAGGCCGAAGGGGCAGAAGTAGTGGAAGATGATGCGTGGGCAGAAGATGAGGTAGTCGGTGCAGAGAACTCAGCAACAATGTCAATCATCCATCCCAAGCCATTGACGCCAACCTCGAAGCCAGGTTTAGGGGTGAGGATGGTGACCTTGGATGGAATGTTTTGACCATTGGTCAGGCAGAGGAGAGTAGCAGCAACTCCGAAAGTCTTGGAAAGCTTCATTGTGAAAGGTTTTGGTGTGTTTCTCTTGTGTTTCTCGTCGGGAAGCAGTCCAAAATCTTCTCTGGGGTACTGGGGACAACTTTATACGCAATGTCCCTCATCATTTGTGTTTCAACAGCAGCTAATCCTAAACATTCCAAAACACAAACCTTCCAAAATCTATACAGGTTTTCGATTTCCACCACCATTCGCTCCTTAACCGAGCTCTGTACTGAAGTTCCCGTGTTCGGCTGGCGCTTTCCCCTATCCGATTGATCTTCAGAGATTTGATTTGAATATTCCAATTTTGCACCCATCAAAGCCTTTAGCCCGTCTGAAATGAGCAAATTATTCCAAATATAACCGATTTGCCAGCCAATCCTGCTACGACGGCCAACAGACAAACCTCGAGACGCCGCTCTGCGACAAGACAACCTTGTAGGGTGTGGCTTTCCCGGAATCAGCATCTCAGTTCCATGTTACCAGCATGTTGTTCCCATAATATTTCATTACTCGTGCCATGTGGTCCTTTCAAAACAAAGTCATCGCAAGGTATCAATAGTTACTAAACGGGCTCTGAAACAGAGCCCTCAACGAAAGTTGAGATTGAGGGCTGACCGTTAAAGTTTGACTATTCGATTGGGAACCGAGGTTGCTGAAAAGATTTGGCATTTGTGTAACGAACTCGTTCAATTTCCGCGTGCTCTCCGGAAGCGAGCAAATAAAGGTCATAACGATTCGCTCAAAAATGCCCCCACAGCAGGAGACAAACGGCAGCAGCTCCATGTGTCTCCTTTATTCAAAGCCAATTGGGACGACTCCTCGTAGTGAATCTGGAATATAAAAGTGGATGGAGGAAAGTACTTCAGTACTAAAGATCTTTGCCTTATTAGCCATTTCTGCAACACCGTTTTTCTGAATGCTTTACATGATTTTTGTTCATCTCAAAGTCCTTGTTTAAAACTTTTGAGTCGTTAATTAAAAAATAACACCCTTGACAACGTCGCTACCATAAATAACGCCACTCCTGATTTCCTCTATTCCGATAACGACAGTCTCGAGCATAGAACTATCCATCAGCATAATATCGACAGCCGTAGTGTATGCCCTGATAATCAAATTAGGCTAGGAAAGGAAAGCAAGAACAGGCCTTGGGTGATACATAACTAGTGGCGAACGCGAGTTCAGGGCGTGCGGGCGCCATGGGCGAAACTACAGGCTATGCTACAAGGTATATTACAGGGAGCGGGGCCTGTAGGTTATTATTATAAAGTACTAACAAGGTGTTTTGTTGAGCGCAAGTTCAGGGCGTGCTGGCCCTCGTTTTTGGGCGTTTCCTGAGCGTTTTGATCCTTGTTCATGGACGTTTTCTTAAGTGTTTTGTTCCTGGATTCTCGTTCCTGGCGTTCGGGTCCTGGGCGTTGCTAGTCCTGGAGGTTTTAGGCTGTCTCGACAGTTGTCGGCTGCGCACGTCGAGCCTCCTGCGAATTGTGGCTGGCGAGTTGTGGCTGGCGAGTTATGGCTGGGTGTTTAAGGGGTATTTAGGAAGAAGGTCTGTGCAGGAAAGTTAAAGATATTGTGACGGCTGGCGCCGCTACAGGATCTGCTGTACTCTAAGACGCTTAACGTCTTGACATAAAACTAGCTAAGCTAGCGAAAGGAATATTTAAGTCGAGATTCCCTTTTTGTCCTTAAGCTTTAACTTAATATTTTTAAATATAACTAGATTATACTAAACTTTATACTTCTTTAACCTTTATAATAATCTTATTATTATATAATATTAAGCTTATTTAATTTAGCTTATAAAAACGATTAATATATTTTTAATAAAGGATTTAAATTATCTTTAAAGTATAAAAAATAAAATATTATATTTAATATTTAATATAAAATATATAAATAATTAATTTTAGTTTATTAATTTAAAATAAAATAAAATAATAATCGGTCTTTTATTAACTTAAAATAAAATAAAATTTATATTTTTTATAATTTAATTAATTTCGAAATTAAATCTTTAATTAAAGTAAATAATATTTTTTTAAAATAAAATAATTATTGATTTTTTTTTATTAAATTAAAATAATAAAAACTTTAAATTAATTTTAGTTTATTAATTTAAAATAAAAAAAAATAATTAATTTTAGTTTATTACTTTTAAACTAAAAAACTAATTTAAAACTTTATATTAATTTTAGTTTATTAATTTTAAATAAAGAAAAATAATAAACGATTTTTTTTTTTTTAGTTTTATTATAATAAATATTTATTATAAACTAAATTTTAAAAAAATTAAACTTAATAATATTTTTTAATTTATTATCTTTAAACTTAAAAATAAAGAATAAAAATATATTAAAATTAAAAATATTAAATTTAATATTATAAATATATATTATTATAAAAAATATTTTAATTTTATTTTAATAAAAAATATTATTAAATTATTAATTAAATTTAAAAATTAAATAATTAAAAAAAACTTAAAATTAATTTAATTAATTTATAAATAAAAAATTTATTAAAAATTATTTATTTATTTTAAAGAATTTATTAATAAATATATTAAGTTTAATTAAAAATTTTATTAATATATTAATTAATTTATAAAATAATTTAATAAATAAAAAATTTTTATTAAAAATTATTATAATAAAAAATAATTAATTTTATTAAATATAATAAAATAAAATAAAACTAAATAAATCTTTAAGTAAATTAAAAAACTTTTTTTAAAATATTATAATTTAGTTTTAAATAAAAATTTATTATTTTATTAATAATTAAATTTTTAATATAAAAAATAAATTAATATAAAACTTTTATAAGTTTAATAATAAGTTTTTTAAAATTATTTATATTATTTATTTAATATTTAATAAAATTAAAAACTTTATTAAAGATTAATTAAAGTTTAATTTAATCGACTTTATTTTTTTAATCGATTAAATCTTTAAAATCTTTTAATAAATTTATAATAAAAATAATTTAATAATTTAATAAAAAACTAAAAAAAAATATTAAAAGTTTAAATAAAAAAATAAATCTTTTTTAATCTTTTAAATAAATTTTAATTATTTTATAATTAAGTTAAATAAATTATTAACGAATTAATATAATAAATTATTAAATAAAATAAATCTTAAATTATTTAAAAATTTAAAAAATAAAAAGTTTAATATAATTAAAAAATTAATTAAATAATATATAAAATAAAAAAATAAATTAAAAATATTTATTAATATATAATTCTTTAATTAATATATATAAATAAATTATATAATACTTTTATTATTATTTAATTAAATTTTTTTTAATTAAAAAAATTATTTTATTATAAACTTAAAAATAAAATTAATAAAATAAATAAAATATATTATTATAAATATAAAAAAATAAAATATTAAAAAAAAAATTATCCGGAATTAAATAAACTAATATTTATTAAAAAAGATTAATTCGACTTTTATTTAAATATTTATAATAATAATAAATTAAACTTTAAAAATAAAAATATTAATTAATATTTATTAAATAATAAAACTTTTAATAAAAATATAAAAAAAATTTAACTTTAAACTTAAAAATAATTATTTTAAAATAATATCTTTATTAAAAATTTATAAACTTAATTTAATTTATTAATAAAAAATAATTATTTATTAATTATAAAATAAACTAAAAACTTAAAATTAAGTTTTTTAATATTTTAATAAATATAAAAATAAATATTTATATTTTAATTAATTAAAACTTTATTTATTTTTTAATAAAAATATTTTATATATTAATATATAAATTTAAAAAATTAATTTTTTTTTAAGATTTAATAATTAATTTAATAAAACTATATAATAAATTATTAAGCTAAACTTAAAGTTTAATAATTATAAATAATTTTAATAATATTTTTTTATTATTAAATTTAACTTTTATAATATTATATTTAAAAAAAATTAATTTATAAAATATAATATTTTATTAAATTATTAATATAAATATTTTTATTAATTAAAAAACTATAAAATAAATTAATAAAATTTAAATTATTAAAATCGACTTTTTAATAAAAATTATTAATAAAGAAATAAAATAATAAATATATTTATTTATATTTTTAAAAATTTAAATATAAAATTTTAATAAAAAATTAAAAAAAAATTAATTTAAGTTATTATTTAATAATTTTTAAATATAAAAAACAAAATATTAATAAAGAAAAAAAATTAAACTTTAATATTATAAATATAAATAATTAAAATAATAATATTATTTATTTAATTAAAATTATTATATTTTAAAAAAAAATATAAAAAAAAATTAATAATTATAATAAGTTTATAATTATTAATAAAATTAATTATATTTTTAAAAAAATTAAATAAAGATTTTTTCTTTAATAAAAAATTATTTTGAAATAATTAAAGAAAAAAACTTTTTTTAAAAATTAATTAATGAAATATTATATTTTAATTAAAGATATAATATATTTTTTTAATAAAAATAAATAAAATATTTTTAATAATATTATAATTTTAAATATTATTAAAATTAAAAAATTAAAAATTATATTATTTTTATAATTATATAAATTAATTAATATTTTTTTAAAAAAAATTATTAATATATTTTTTTAATTTTAATTATTTAATTATAAATTAAAATCTTTTATAATAATAATTTATTTATATAAAATAAATATTTTAAAACTCGAAAAAATAAAAAAGTATTTAATAAAAAACTTAAAAAAAAAATTTATTAAATTATTAAACTTTTTTTATTTATTGTTTATTTTATTTATAAAAAAAAAACTTATGTTTTTATATTAATTATTATTAGTTTAATACTTTAATTAAAAAGAATTAATATTTTTTATTATTAATTATTAAAATTTTTAATTAATTAATTAATTTATTAATATTTATTAAACTTAATATAAAATATATATTTAATTATATATAAATAAAATTTAAATTTATAATATAAATAATATTTTAAACAAAATATAATTTTTTTAAACTAATTATTTTTTTTTTAAATTATATAATAATTTAATAATATTTTAATAATATATTAATATAGTTTTTATAAATTATTTAAACGATTTTTATTTAATATATATTAATAATATATTTATTTTTTTTAAAAATAAAAAAGAATATTAATAATATATTAAAATAATTTTATATAAATTTTAAAAAATAAAATTATAAATTAATATTTATAAATATAAATTTAAAATTATTAAAATAATATTTTTAAGTTTTATAATATTAAATTATAATATATAAATAAATTTTATTAAAATCATTATTATATAAAATTAAAAAATACTTTTAATAAAAAAAAATTTAATTATTTTTAAAATTTTATAATTTTTATTAAAAGTTTATTTAAATATATAAATATATTTTTAAATTTTTTAATTATTTAATAAAAAAATATTATTAAAACTAAAATTAAATAAAAAATAATTAAATATTTTTTATTAATTAAAAATAATCTTTATATTAATTTTTATATTTTTTTTATTTTTAATATAATTATAAAACTAAAGTTAAAACCGATTATTTAAATTTAATTATTATTAAAATAATTTTTTAAAAATATCTTTAAAATAATAAATAATATTTTATTATTTTTTATTTAAATTTTTTTTAAAAAGCCGAGACTTATTATAAGATTTATAATAAAAAAATACTTATTATTATTTTAATATTTAAATAATAATAAATAAAATTTATTAATTTATTAAATTTTTTAATTATTATTAATTATAAAATATTAAAATATTTTAAAATAAAAAAACTTTTAAATAAATAATAAATTTAATAAATAAATTTAATAAATAAATTTATTATTATATTTTTATTATTAAATTATTTATTATTTTAATAAAAAAAATATTATTATTAATATTTTATTATAAAAAAATAAACTTATATTAATTTAAAAAAAAAAAAAAAATTAAAAAAAATTAAAATAATTTTAATATTAATTAAAGTAAAAAATAATAAAAAAAAAACCTTTATTAAACTTTATATTAAAAATCTAAAAGTAATAAAAAAAAATATTATAAATAAATTATTTTAATTTTAAATTAAATAAAAAATAAATAAAAGTCCGAAATTATATTTTTTTTTTAAAAACTAAATAATAAATTATTATTTTATAATAAAAAACTAATAATTTTTAATAATTATAATAATTTAAAAATATAAATTTTTTAATAAATTTATATTATAATAATAATAATATATTTAAAAAAAAATTAAAAAAAATAATTAATTAAACTTTATTATTAATAACTAAATTTAAATAATAATATTAATATTTATATAATAAATTTTTATATATATTAATAATTTTATAAACTTAAAAACAAGATTTTAGATATATTTTATTTTTTGTTTATTTTATTATATATATAAAATAATTTATTTATAAACTTTTATTTTTTTAAATTTATTAATAATATTTCTATTATAATAAATTAATTATTTAAATAATATATTAGTTTTTTTATAAATAAAAATATAATTATTAAAATAATAATATTTTTATATTATTAATATATTTAAAAATTTTAAAATTATTTTTTAATAATTATTAATAATTAAAAACTTTAATTTATTTTTAATTTTATAAATAAATTATTAAAGTTAATAAAAATAAAATTAAAGTTTTTAATAATAAAATATATTTAAATTAATAAATAAATTAAAATAATTAATTAAATTATTAATATTTATTTAAAAATTATTTATTAATTATTTTTAAAATAATTAAATTAATTTTTTATTTATATTAAATATTATTAAAATTATTTATTTTTATAAATTAATAAACTTATTCTTTTTAATAATTAAATAAATAAAAAATATAATAATAAATAAAAAAAATTAATAATATTATAATATATATTAAAATATATATAAAATAAATTTAAAAATATTAAATTAAATAAATTAATAAAAAATAATAAAAACTTAATTTTAGTTTAAAAAATTATATTTATATAATTAAAAAAATATAAAAAATAAACCGATTATTAAATAAACTTAATTATTTTTTAATTAAATTATTTTTAATTTAAAAAATAAAAAAATATTTATATTATTTAAAATTATTAATATTTTATAAAATTTAATTAATTTTTTATATAAATAAATTATATAAAAACTTAAAAGATTTATTATTTAATTAAATTAATCTTAAATTAAAAATAAAAATAATTAATAATAAATTAAAATAAAAGATTAAAAAAATATTATTTTTTTAATTATTTTATAATAAACTATATTATAAAGTCGAATAAAGAAAATAAAATTTTAATAATTAATAATATTTTATTTTTAATTTTAAAAATATTATTTTTAAATATTATTATAAATAAAATTTTAATAAAGTTAAATTATTAATTAAATTTAATATTTAAATTTATTATATTTAAAAAAATAATTTTAATAAAAATTATATTTTTAATAACTTTAAAAATAAATTTAAATTATTTAATAATAATAATAAAATTATAATTATTAATTAAAATTATAATTATTAATTAAAATAATAAAAAAATTATTATTAAATATAATAAAAATATAATTTTTAATAATAAAAACAATAAAAAATCTTTTTTGATTAATAAAAAATTAATTATATTTATAATTAAAATTATTATATTTATTAGTTTTTTATTAAATATATATTAATAAAATATAAAAAAATAATTTATTCTTTAAGTTTATTAATTAGCTAAGAGGACGTTCGGACTCGCTAACTTATTCACGTGACCGACATCACGTAATATTTTTATAAAAAACATTAAAATAAAATATTTATTTAAAAGAAAATTATTATTATTATTAAAAGAAAAAAAATATTTTAATAATATTAATTAAATTATTATAAATTATTTAGTTTATTAAAAAAAAACTAAATTTAAGATTAAAAATATTAATTATTTTAAATATATATTTTATAATAATTTTTATTTAAAGATTATTTAATTTATTATTATTAAAAAAAATTATAATAAAGCTAAAAAAAATAAAAATAAAATAAAAAAAATATATAATTAAAAATATTAAAAAATTATTATTTTTAAAAAAAAATTAATATTAATAAAAAAAAAATTTAATAATTTAAATAAAAATTTAATAAATTTATTATTTTAGTTATAAAGAAGTTTATTATTAAAAAAAAAAAAACTATAAATATAATTCCGATATTTTAATTAATTTTATTATTTATTTTAGATTTTAAAATAATTATTATAATTCTAAAAATAATTAAATTATTTATTATATATATTAAAATATTATTAAATTAAAATATAAAGATTATATATATAA
>Ga0302221_10001144_pt1 | contig 17447 bp, 2 predicted proteins | sample II_Palsa_E2_1_FD_193517 | JGI IMG/M metagenome (GOLD analysis project Ga0302221, IMG submission 193517) | Peat permafrost microbial communities from Stordalen Mire near Abisko, Sweden - II_Palsa_E2_1 | ecosystem: Environmental > Terrestrial > Soil > Palsa > Peat permafrost | place: Sweden... | reverse complement strand
AATATAGCAATTAAACCTCTTAAAGTCTTAAAAGCATCCTTAGACTATAATCTTTATATTCTTGCTTATGCTATAAGTTTAGACTATCTCTTTATCTTACTTTTAAGCCGATATACAAAATCATTACTCCCCCTATTTACCTTGCCCCCGCTCCACAAAACACTTGTCACTCTAGCACACCAATCCCCACTCCTCAGCTATCTATCCTTCTTACACAAGGCACCAAGCAAGCTATGCAATCGCGTAAGCTTTTATAAGCTTTAAACGCTTCTTTGCTCTTTAATTGTATATGCTATGCCGCTTAAGGATCCTCTTTATTATAATAAGCTTACATGAGAGCTTGCACACTATAATAACTTAGTTGTATATGTCTTTCAAGTTAAGATAGACATGTCAAAGGAAAACTTGTTTGTCGGTATTAGTATATAATTTCTTCTTAGGCTTTTGTAGTAAGGAGTAGCTATTGTTGCGCAATTTGTCTTAGTAAAGTATATATTATATAATACTATAATATAAATTAAGGTCCTTTGCAATGCCCCGCATACTACAACCTTTAAAGGATTTCCTAGTAACTTGGCCGCGCATATAAAGACTAATCTCTTGTCCCTTTTGTCGATTTCCAGAGATAGAGCCTAATAAAGTGTATTGAGGTGGCATTTTAGGATAATTGTAAAGAGAGTATGGAGGAAGAAACGCGTCGCGTCGCTTAAATACGCGTTTCGCTTAAATATCAGTTGCGGGTGACTGTAGCCGGGCTTTTTAAGAGAGCATTTAAAGCATCCCGCGCTATTATGCTTATAAAGGCGCAAGTAGCTAAGCAACCTGTAATAAGTTTATCTTTTTTACATGTATAAGTATTATAAAAACGCGTTTAACCTTTATAGCATTATATTACAAGTGCTAGTCTATTAACTCTAGCTTTATGCTACTATAGTTGTTGTGCTCGAATCGACGTCTCTAATTTATTGGCTTTACCTTCTCTTGCGCGCTTACTTTTACCCTTTCTTGCAAATTCTGTTGCTTAAACACCTTGCTTTGCTCCCCGCCCTTCTCAAAGAGCTTTGCGACCGGTTTCTTGCTTTAAATGCATTAAAAGCGCTTTTGCTAGCTAATCGAATAGTTAATGTCATAATACTATTACTAGAAACACGCGTTGCTAGTGCTATATGTCTAGTCATATATATATTCTTATTTCTCTTACTACTGCCGCTATAGCTTAAAAGCTTGTTAATGCGCTAGTAGCTAGTGCTTTAGCTTATATAAGTCTCTTCTTTATATTCGAGCTTAGTATAGCTTATTAATTAGTTTTTCTAGCAGTTAAAAGCACTTAGAACTATAGTTTATATACTTCTCGAGAGTGATAAAAAGGATAACTAAAAGCAAGAGGAAAGCTCTTTAAAAGCAAAAGAGGATATAAATAAAGATAAAGAGGAATCGGTTAATAGTATTGCTATATGCTATACTTGTATTAAGGCATTGCTTAGCTAGTTAGTAAATAAGTTAATTAGATAAGCTCTAAAACTTAAAGTATTAGCTTAAGATTGTTGCTTATTATATATTATACTCTTTTATAAATAAATAAGTCTTATTAATATCTAGAAATAAATAAAAAGAATTATAAATAAAAGAAATTATATTTTCTTTTAATTTCACATCTTCGAGCTTTTTATGCAAGTCTTATAAGTTTAATAATAATTAGAAGTATTTAAACTTATATTATAACAAGCTCTTAATTAAGCTATTTGCTAGCATTTCTTTTATAAGGAGATATATTACTTAGAATATACCTTTAATATACTTTTAGTATAATTATATATTTTAAATGTTAATATAATATAGCTTAGTAGTAATTCTCTTGCTCTCTTTTACTATAAGCTTAATTGTTTGCTAGTTATTATAAAAATTGTTTATAGCTCTCTTAAATTAAGTCTAATATCTTTAAAGAAATGTTAAAAAGCTATAATTTCTTTTATTATATGCTTAATAGCAAGTAGCTTTGCCTTAATTATTAAAGTAATAATTATTAATTAATAAGCTGCCTTTTATATAACTGGCCCTTTAAATAAAGATATAATATATCCTTGCAAAGATTATCAAGTATTAATACTATTAGTATATAAGGTGTTAAAGGCAATTATTAAATTAATATCTTAGTGCTTATTTGAGTATTAAATCCTTAAAAATTGCGTTTTATACAAGTATTTAATTATTTAATTAATAGCTAAAATATACTTAAGCTTAAGGTTTATTAAAAACTGCAAAAGCAAAAAAGTAGTATATATTATATTTAGCTTAATTATAATTATAATATAAAGTATAAAACTAACCTTTTCTTAATATTCTTTAATTTGCTTAAAAGGAGCTTATCTTATATACTTCTTAAGCTTTAAAATTAGGAAAAGGGTACTTATATACTTTTTATTAATTAGTTAAAACTTCTTTGCAATCTTTTTAATATATGTGTTATATATAAGCTAAATTTTATAAATAGCTTTGTCCTAGATTACTTAAACCTCTAAAAACTATTTTATATCTCTTATTAAGTAAAAATTATATGCTACTTTAATTTGCTAGATAATCTTTTAGCTAATACTCTATTGCACTTATAAAATACCACTTAAATATTGTTAATATAAAATAAGACAAAAACCTTATACTTTAAGTTTATAAAAATATATAGCTTTTCTTTGTATATAATAAGCCCAATCTTAGTAAAAGTACTTGCAAACTCCTTATATTATAATGCTAAGGAGTCTTTAAGCTTATATAAAGCTTAATCAATTTTAGCGCATATTCTTAGCACTTTAAAGCTATTAAAAAGTTAATATACTACTAGTAAGCTTTTAATTAGCCTTTTTGCATTAATAAAAGCATTAATCACATTAAATTACTTAATTTCTAGATTAAAGAAAGCTATAATAGCTATAGCAATTTTAAATAAGCATATTACAAGTATTGCTATATAAGTTAACAAGATTAACTCCTCTTTTTAAAGATCTCCTTTTACAATTATCCTCGATTAATACTTAATTAAGTAGCTATCAAAATCTACCTTGTATATAAATATTTACTTTAATAAAATTAAATAAGCTATAGTTTTGCTATGTAAGATAACTCTTTAATAATCTTTAAATTTAAAGTTTTTTAGCTTAAGCTTTGCATCTTGCTAAAATAAAGTATTAAGTAAATGTTTTTTTAAATTATTTTAAAACTTTAATGCTTTTAAAAGCTTGCTTTAATAAATGCAAGGTACTTTGCCCTTAAAAGGTAGTTTCCCCTTTAAGCTCTTTTAAAAAACTAATATTGCAATTATTGTATATACTATTTTATACTTTTCCTTGTTTTTATTATTTAGTTTGCTTAGCTAATTAAGCTATAATATATTAAGAAGAGATTTGAGGTAATTAGTATTATTTAATTTTATTATAGTAATTAATAATATGCTTAAAGTTATATATACTTAATTACTATTAAATATAGCTTTGCTATAATTATATTTGTTATTATTAGGCTACTTTCTTTAAATTCTCTTTCTTGCCCGACTTTAAACTTATATCTTATACTCTTATTTGCATTTTAGCTTTATTATAAGTTTTTTAAAATTTTCTAAAGTACTTAAAGTATAAGTAAAGGGCTCTTTAAATTTCTCTGGATTACTTAAAGCTAAATCTTATAATAAATTAACTAAAATTAGCTTAAAAGGTTCTATAGATTTCTTTAAATTACTTGAAGCTAAATTATATAATAAATTTATTAATAAAGTCCTTTTCCCCCTTATTTTAAATAAATGCACTTCCTTAACAAAGTTTAAAAGCTTAATAGCCTCTTTATTTAAAGTGCCAAGTATATTAATTAGCCTAATATAATCTCTTTTACTTTTAGCTAAACTTAGTATACTTTTAAGCTTTAAAGTAAGTTTTAAAGATAAAAGTCTAAATCCCTTTGCAAGTTTTACAAGCATAAAACTTTTTACCCCCAAGTCTTAGCTGCTTAAGACTTTAACTAAAAGCTTTAGCTTACCCCTTATAATAAGCAACTCTTTAATTTGCTTAAGTAAGTTATTAATTTATAATCTAATATTCTTAAAGATTAACTTAATACTTTAAGTTCCTCTTCTTTAATTAATTTAACTACTTGCTAAGTAATTGCAATTAGTTAGCCTTTTACTTGCTTAAACTCTTTAAAATAAAAAATATCTTTGTTAAAAGTTATATTTTGCATAATAATAACCATTTTAAGCGCAAGAATTTAAATCTTATATATATTAAAAGCTATATATCTAATTAAATATCTAATATACTTATAAAGATTAACTTTAAAAGCTCTCTTTTGCTTCCTGGCTTTATATTCTTTAATTATTAAATATATATAAGCTATATATATATAAATCTTACTTTAATTAAGTTAAAAATTAGTTATTAAGTATATAATAAGCGCTAAATTATACTATTTAAAGTAGTTTCGGAATTAAGTATTAAGAATCTTATTAAGTGCATGCCTATTATGCGTGTAAAAGGGGCTTTTATTATATAAAAATATAATAACAAGTGTTATTTTCGGTTAAAGGTTTTCTAGAAGTTTAGCTTTAAAGCGCATTTTAATTAACTTGTTAATAGCTTTTTATCTCGCGTGCTTAAAACCTTTATTAGGCTTATAAGTATAAATAAGTATAAGCTCGAGTTTAATGCCTTTTTCCTTTACTTAAATCTTATAAGCTATCTTTCTTTTAATTGCAATTATTAAAGTATTATTATTATACCTTATTTTACAAATTGCAAAATTGTATTACCTCTTTACTTAATAATTGAAGTCTTAAATTATATTAAATACTTTTACTATAAACTTGCTTATAAGAATAAAACTAAAAAGCTTTTTATTATACTTGTCCTTAATTACTAATAGCTATTAAGCTTTGTTATAGCCTTTTAAGAAATTGAATAAGTCTTATAAAATCTTGAAAAATAGCTTTAAAGACTTCTTTTTAAAAGCTTATTATAAAATAACTTTCATTATATAAGTAATTATATAATATATACACTTTACTCTTATTATATTATTAATAATTACATTCTTTGCATTTTTAACAAGTGCTTATAAAGCTTTTAAGCTTAAATGCTTTACTTATATATATTATACTTCTTTTAAATTGCTTTTTAGTTTAAAGAAGTCCTAAAAGCGTTAATAACCCCTTTTAATACTTTATTTAATTGTTAAAAATATTAAAATTCCTCTTATACTTGTTAAAATCTCAAGTAAAACTTTGAAGTAAATAAAGAGTAGCTTATATTTAAAGAATACTAAATTATATATACGCTTTAGTTGCTTTAGTATAACGCTTTCCCCCTCTTTTCCAAATTAAAGTAAGCAATCTAATTTATAATACCAAACTCTTGCTTTATACAATTAAGCTTCTAATATTATATTAATATAAAAACCCTTTATAACTATAACATTATTTAAGAGTAAATTTGCTAAGCTAAGGCTACTAGTGCTATTTAAACCCCTTTTAATTACTTTAATGCTATATCCTAAGATTAAAAGGCTTAAGGATCCGGCTTTAATATACTTATTATAAGAGGCTTTAATAAATAACCCAAGTTTAAGCAAGTCCTTATTATTTATTAAGTGTATAGCTTTACAATTATTTAATAAAGTGCTTGCTAATAAGGAATATCTAGCAAAATCGAGCATAGCATATAACCTTATACTTAATAACTAAGTTAAGAGAAGTGGGTTTATAAGTATTATATTAACATTTCTTAAAATTTTTAGCTTAGCTAATCTTTAGTCCTTTTTCGAGCTAAAAGACACTTTTGCTATAATTTTAACTTTATATTATTTCTCGAGCTTAGCTTTTAAGTCTTTTTAGCACAGTTTTTAAAGCTTTTTCTTAGCATTCTTGCATTATTTAATTATTAGTTTTTAAAGGATTAGCTTATTAGTTAATCTAATAATTGCAAATTTTAAAACTTTATATATTTCCGGCCTCTATTAATATTTTTAAGCTTTTATGCCTTAGTAAAGGCATAAGTAGTTTTAAGTGTTCTTAGTAGAATTTTCTTGCTCTAATTAAAAGTTTAAGCAATTGTAAAAGTAGCAAAGATCTTTAGCATTTTAATGCTCTTTATAATAAAATCTTTTAAAGCTATAATTAAGAATATAATGCTATACTCCTCAAGTGTTATATATTCTTTGCTAAGTTTATCTTATTTAATAAAATTTAATAGTTTAGCACTTGCTTAAATAAGGGCTATTTTCCTTAAAATTGCAATTAAGAAGTCCTTTGCTGCAATTATTCTTTTGATATTAATTAGCTTAAAAGCTTTGGCCTTTTAATAAGTCTTGTGCTATTTTGCTTATTAGCATGCTAAGTTTACATTTCCTTGCTTAGCTTACTTAAAGATAGCACAATACTTTTATCTTATTATAATAAGTGTACTAGTACTAATCGGGGCAAATTGCCGCTTTAATGCTTATATAATTGCTTAAAAAAAGTTTTCCTTATTTCCGACAAGCTTTATTATAATTATTAAAAGGATTAAGGCATTAACTATTCCGTTTATTTAGCTTTATATTTGCTAATATTTAGTTGAACTTATATTTTAAGAGATATAAGCTAGCAAATAGTCTTTAAGAAGAGCATTGTAATAATCTTTAATATTAGTATAAGTTAAAAGAGCAAGAGATAAAAGTTATAAAGTGCTAGCCTTTAAAGAACTTGCACTTTAATGCTTAATTGTTATAATATATTATTATTAGAGCTACTTATCTCTTTGCTCTATTAACTTTTGTATTAATAAAGGGAGCTGCAAGGCTTAAGTGCTAATATGCAAAGCATTTAGCGTATTAAAGTTAACAAGTTTTTATATTATATAAAAGTTTAACTAAAATTTGAGTTGCATAAACTATATAAGCTATAATTGTTAGTCTTTAAGGAGTATAGTATATATAATACGCTATTCGGGTTATTTTGTTACTATATTTGTAATCTTTAGTAGAAAATGCAAAGTAATCGGTAAAGTGTGTATAAAAGAAGTAAAAAGTAGGCAATTAGCTTACTTTATAGTGCTAGTATTAAGGAAGCTTTAAGTGCAAACCGGGCTTATAACTGTCGTGAATAGTATAAAGTGAAGGGACAAAACATTAATTATAGAATTGTCTAATTCAAAAGCTAAAACATAGGAAGTTAAGCTTCTTTTATATATATGCTAGGAGCGGCTAATTATATAAGCACTGTACGCTTGGGTGCCCGCTTAGGCGCGAGCCTAAGGCATCCACCCACGAGTGCGATACCTTGTTAATTAAAGTAAACTTCCTTTTACTTAACCTTTCGCTTCTTCTTTTAGGTGTTTTAATAGCTATAATAACAGGCTATTCTTTAGAGGTATTTTCGGTTTTAAATCGCTATTGTGTTTTCTTAAATATTAAAGGCTACCTCTCTCTTATATAATCTAATCGCGAACTTAAATATTATTTTAACTTGAAGGAGCATTATTTTAATAGCGATAACTACCGCTTAATATCTATATTAAGCGAGGTATAGAGAATAGACATTTTATATATTAAAGGTTAGATTTCGATAGCTAATTCGGAGAAGTTGAAAATGGAAAGTTTGCTCCTAATACAGGTTTACGACTTGCGCATTTTCGAAAAGCAGTAATAGGCAGTGATTGGTTAATACATTTCCGAGAAAGCGAAGCTGCATTATTTCTATCACGCACATGTGCAACCAACCACGTCTCAAAGAAAATAATATACAGTCACTTGCAAAATCGACTTCGTCCCCTTTTGCGTAAAAAAATTCTAAGCACAGACCACATCATCCATTTTTTGTCATCTCATGTACTCTACAGTACAGCACTAGACTGATTATAGCTAGCTGACTTTATCTCAGTATCCAGGCCCCGAAACGATCAGCATCCCTGGTCATGCTAACGCTGACCGACAACAGCTTCGGCTTCTTGCTTCGTATCCACAATTAACATCCATCGCTGTCGCCAATATCAAACTATGAGCAGCTAAGCAGGCCTCTCTATTTGCCCGGCCATCAATTCCAGCACGTTCAAGTCAGTGATTGCGCAAGAGCCCACCTCGGAGACACATACAACATAAGTCAGTACCTCATAGATACTAAAGAGGAGCATCACCAAAGACTAATATGCTACAGGTAGAGAAAACCCGCTTAGCCTCCTACCGTTCGCAACGAATGGCGTCGGTATCCTTCACAAGATATAAACATGGGCTGACGGAAAAGATGAGCGGTGTATCTGCCGGCTAAATGGGTTAGCTGGTACGGGAAAGTCGACCATTGCACGGACTGTCGCCCACAGATACTTCGAGACAAAGAAAGCGGCTTGGGGCCAGCTTTTTCTTCACCAGAGGTGGCGGAGACGCAGGCAACGCCGCCAAGTTCGTTACAAGTGTTGCTCTTGGAATGGAGCTGACGCATATAAAATTAGTAACTCTATGAGTAGGGCTCCGATCGAACTTGCAAATTAATTCGATTCGACGCTATTCGCGCGAATAAGATCGAATCGAATTAATTTGCAAGAGGTTCGAAGTTCGATCGAATTAAATTCGCAAATTCGATCAAATATTCGACAGTTCGACGAACTTTTTATATGCTTTTTAGCAATAATATGCCACCCTTTTAAGGCTATTCACATGACTTTTTAGTAAAACTTCAAGTAATTATTTCGTCTATTTTAGGCATTTTTGAAGCTATTTATACATCTCTTATAATATAATACACGTGATTTTAAACTTAGCTAATCCTTTTCCGACAAAGGAAGTCTTTTACCAAGATTAAGGCCCTTATAGTCTCTAGACCCGTTAAAGTTCTTCTTGTTAGTACAGCCAGGCGATCCGAATGTGTGACACATAATAGTACCCTAAAAGTAATATATTTAATAAGTCTGTAATGTGTATCCCTTGTTAAATAGGGACTACTATATATATATAAGGAGCGTAAGAAGTAAAATAGTACGCGCAAAGCAAGTGCCGATTTGTATAAGTTATGCATAGCCTAAACGGGCCGAGTATAACTATACAAGTCGTGTATATCCTACTTACAAATAGAAGTAAGATATACTAAATGCATCGGGCCCGCGCGTACAAAGGATCTAAACTAAAGCCCGAAAAATAGGCCCGCCAAAACCCAAAAGTAGAATTAGGAATAAGGCCGGCAATTAAGCTATATAAAAATAAAAGTAAATATAATACTAAAGGTAAATGTAATATATGTTCCGATACTAGTAACCTTTTCTTCTCGTATAAAACGCACTCGAATTAAATGTAAACTGTAACCGAACAATTATAAAACGAGCAAGGTAAGGCTAATAAACTAAGTTATAAGGCGAGCAAGTAAATCAAATAAATTAAATAAATTAAATAAATCAAAAACAAGAAAACCCGAAGGAATTATAACGTGCTTTAGTCCTCACGTGACCGGGGAATCTAAAAATTCCTTTATCACGTGCTATTGCTGCCTTGTTTTTCAAGCCGCCCTTAAAGGGGGAATTCCCCCTCCCGGAGTAGCCTTAATCCTCAAGCTGCCTTTAAAGGGGCAACTCGCTAATTTTGCCTTTCTCCGAGCAGCCTTAAACTTAAGGCATTAACAAGGTTATGTGCCCTAGCCTAAAAGCCTCTAACTACACTATTTGCTCTCTTTATTTATCCTTTAACTTATATATCTAATTAATTCGTATTAATAAACCTCTTTAAAGCCTTATTCGGAGTCCCTTTAATTATAGCGTTTACTAGGTTATCTTAGCCGTTAATTTATTATATCTTTATAAGTTCCTTTTATTTACATAATTGTCGGATAGCTATAATATCGATTATTAGCCTTTTCTCTTTAGTAGATCCGAGTTTAATAAGGCATTTATATAATAAATAAGAATTAGTGTAAATAATAATCGGGGTTAAAGGTAGTCCTAGTTAGTTAGTAACTATTTTAATAGTAATATTAATAGTAATAGCTATATTAATACCTCTAACTATTTTATATACCTTTAATGCAAGGACACTTTTAATAACCTATTTGCTCTTTATATTACTATAATGCACTAGGTTGCCTTATAACTTAAATAAGTTTAATGCTATATTTGTTGTTTTATTTGTAAGGATAATTTTATATTTAATTTAAAAGCTTAAATCTTTATTATTTGCAAATAATCTATTAATAAATATAAATAGCTTTATATGCTTTAAATCTAAATTTATATATCTAATTCCTCGTTTTAAGTTATTTAATTGCTATTATAGTTATTTATTTAGTATTACTATATCTTTTTTAGTTAATTTTTAATGCTAAGCTACTATTAACAAGTCGAAAATAGCCTCTAGTTAATAAATTGTTATAATATATACTTTATAAGCTTGTTGCTCCTTATACTAGTTATTTTAAGCAAGTGATTTTGTGTCGACTAGCTCGATTTTCTTGCTTTAGCCTTTTTATACTAGTAAGATCGAATCCCCTTCTTGCTAGAAGATATACTTATTAAAAATTAATAGCATATTAAGTAATAATTACTTTATAAGTTTTGTAATAATATTTGCTTTTATAAGTTCCTTGTGCTTTAAAGCCTTAAATTTGCTATCCTTTAAAATTAAAGTGTCGTTTATTTGCATTTCGACTAATTCGAACGTATATGCTATTATTATTAAAAGGCAAAGATTATATAATAAAGTTGTTATATATAGCTTTTCCTAGTAATATTTATAATATATAGCCTATTAATAAGTTTTAGCTTTTAATATATTATATAATAGTTTTTATATAATTATAATTATTTTAAGTAAAAATTAGGCTTTAAGTTCTTTAAGTAAATGCGCTAAGATTTGTTAATTTGAGAATGTTGTAAATTAGATATATGCTTATATAATATCCCGGAAAAATAAGTTAATATCTATTTTTGCAAGTAATAGTGCAAGTGCTATAATTAGCCTTTAGCTTGCCCGCTAAATTGTAAGTGATTATATTAAAATTACTTCCTTTCCTTTGTCGTTATATGCTTAAATTACTAATTGTGATTTCTTATATAATAAGTTAATTGACTTGCCCTTAACTTTTTTTGCTAGTCTAAAATTGAAAATTCTGCTTTTATAAACCTTAAAATTATATAAAACAAACTTAAAAACATCTCTTGCAATTAGGGCCTTAATTTCTTGCTTTTATAAAGCTTAAAATAGTAGTCCCGGTATAGTAATTACCCCCTATTTTTTTAGCTAAAGTAAAAGCTGCAAGTTAGCCTCCTCTTTCCTAGTACTAAAAATTTTTAAGTTTTCTTTATACTAGTAAAAAGGAATTTCGACAACTAGTCTTATAGCTCGAGTGCTAGTCGCTAATTCCTTTGTTTTATTAATAACCCCTGCCAAGTTTATTAAATCGTAAGTTGAAATTGCTTAGTGTGTTTTTATACTAATTAAATTAAGTTACAAATTTATATAAAATGGTTTTATAACTATAAACCGAAAATTGGTTAGCTTATATAGTATCTAAATTATATAAGTTTTGCCGTCTATTACAATTAATTTATATAAGCCCTTTTACCCCTTATTCTCGCGCTATACTTGTACGTCCGACTAAAGCAATAAATCGTGTATCTTATTTATAACTAGCCCGTTTCTAGTAATAAGTGCTTCTTAGACTTGGCATTCCGCATAAAATTGTTATACTTCCTTTATTGCTATATAAATAGCTTTTACTCTCTTAGTAATTATAAGTGTAAAAGGGTCTTAATTTGTAATTCTAAGATATAATCCAAAAATAAGGAGTATAAGCACAAGCTTATCCGGTCTTATAGTGTTATTTATAGCCTTTATTGCCATTTGCAAAATCATTTCCTTATTAAGCTTTTTATCTTGCAATTTGTCTTGTAAGACTTCGTATAAACGCCTTAATAATGTATAATATTATTCGACTTTACTAATACTATTATAAGCTTTAACTAGTACTTCTTTTACTTTAATAGCTAGTAATTTCGCATATTACCGGAATTTTATTAATAAGAAGCTCTTCCCGGCATTATACACTAAGTAATCAAGTAGACCTTAATATATGTTAATTTAGTATAATTATATAATATCTTATGCTATTTTTGCTAATATATCCTTTAAAACCGTATAGCATTAAATGCTATAGCTTTATCGATAGCTTAAAGCACTAGTTTGCTATTTAAGTAAAGCATATTAATTATAACTAAATAGTTAAAATTGTAATTGTCTTTAAGGGTAAACTTAAATCGGCTAAGTAATTTCGCATATAATTAACAACTCTTGCAATACTTTATTAATCGTTTAATTGTGCGTTAATTGATATTTGCATATCCGGCCCGTTTTAGTACTTTTGCTAGTCTTTGTACAAATAAGTGTCTAAAACGGCAATAAAGTTACTTTAGCTCTATTTCTATTAAGTAATTATATGCTATAGCTTCTTCTTTGTGCAAGAGAATTTATAAATGGCCCCATTTCTATATAATTAGCATAGTCTTCTTGCTTTAAATTAGAATATTAGCCAAGTTATCCAATTTAACCCCTATTTTATTTATGTCTTAAATGCAATACAAAAATGGCATATTTGCCGGTATAATGTGGAATATAATCGGTTTAAGTAATATATTTATAATAATTGTTCCTTGTACAATTGCCGATCCTTTACCGAATCGAATATAATAATATCTAATATTTGTATAATTAATCTTAACTATTAAGTTAAGCTTTTATAATGCTAGGACTTGCAATTCTCTTGCAATTAATATGCTTAATACGCCGCTATTAGGCATAATTCCTTAAAATACACTTAAAGAATAACGATCCTTAAACGTAAAAACTAATGTTTCTAAGGGCTAAGTAAAAATGTCTTTTGCAATAATTGCATATATAAATAACTAGTTATTTAAAGTCGTTATTGCCTTTAATCTATTAATCTCACCGAATTCAATAAAGAATTGCTTTATATTATATAGTAATTCGTGCATTTCTAGCAATGCAATCTACTATAAGTCGTGCAATTGCAGTAAATCGTCTAACTTGTTATTGCTATTACTATCCTTATTTAAGGTTCCCTTTAATTCTAATATAAAACCCTAAAAATCCTCTTTTAATGCATTTGTAATAAATTGCTAATATGCCTTCTTTTTTTCCTTATTTGTATACTTTATAAACTAATATCTTAGTTGTTTGCAAACAAAGCACTTCTTTATATAATCTTCTATAATTTCGTTATAGTTTGCAAAATAACCCGCAAAACAACTTGCAAAACGCCTTAAAAAACGCCTTATAAAACGACCTCTTTTATTACACTTGCGACCTTTATACGTTTAGTCGGTCTAATGCTAAGTAAGTTTATACAAATTATCGTTCTTGTCCTTTTAATAATATGCTAAATAATCCTTTAGCTCCTTCTCTTATACAAATTGCTTTACTATTAAGCGTAATTTTGCGTATATACCTTTAAAGGTAAATGCCAATTTAAATAATACAAGTCAGTATTTTAGAATATTATTATATATATTAATTACTTAGTCTTATAAGTTATACTCGTTTTAGTATTTTGCTAATAGTCCCCGCTAAGCTATATATAAGATGTTAAAGAGCACTGTTAAGCATTCGAGTTAAGTCTTTTTAAAGTATTTTGTTATAATATAATAAAGTGTTATTCTTTTCTATTTTATAAAATACTTTTATCGCCTTTCCTCTATCTTAAAGTAAGTCCTAGTCATTTTTACTATAGTAATAAAATCGTATAATCGTCTAGATATTTTATTATAATAAAATGCGCTAGCTTGTCCTTTAAGTATAATAGAAAATGCTAAGTGGAATTAGTTATCTGCTAATCCGACTTTTATATAATAGTCGAAAAACACTTAAAGTTTAATGTCTAAAATATCATATTCCTTACCCTTATATTTCTTATTATTACTTGCATAGATTTTTATTATATTTGGAAGTAGCTATAGCTAAGTTGTATAAATTAGTAGATTATGCGAGATAACTAGCTCTAGTTATATAATAAGAGATAATAATCCTCGTCTAAGTAAAGAGAGCAGATTGCTATTAAATTGTCTATATAGCTATACTAGTAAACGTAGTATTTCGTCCCGGGGTAGCTGTCTTAATAGCGTATAACTTGGGGTTTACTTTAGCTAAGGTGGTTTTATATAGCGTACAATTGACTAGTCTTATTTAATGCTCCGTTTAATCGTTATATATAGCATTACTTATAATTTCTAGTATACCGGATTTAACTTAAAGTTAAACTCCTAGTCCGATTCGAGCATTTCCTAGATTTCGTCCTTTGTTTAAATGTGCTATATTTCCTTTATAAGGACATTATAAATTATTTTAGCAAATAAAATCGATCCGACTTGCTTTTTAACCTATACTTTATATGCATACAAATATATATAAAGTTTTTTAATAGCTAATCGACTAGTCTTCTCAAGCATCTTAAGCGTTTAGCCTTTTAAACTCTCCCGAACTTCCTCTTAGCAATTAAAGTCCGTATATTTATAGTATTCGCATTATAAGATCATCAAAGCAATGTAGTTATTTATGCATTCTATTATACAAGTTTCCGGGTCATTTAAGTCGAAGTCTTTGCCTTAATAGCCCTTATCTAGCTTATAGCTTTTTATAATAAAGAATAAGAACATATTGTTATTATATAATAAAATTGCCTTTATATAATAGTTTATATATTATAAGAATAGTAGGTTGCGTAGTAGACGCAAAAACAATATAAAAATTAAGCTAACTTAATATTGCCACTTTATCCTTTCTTGAATCCTTAAAAGTCTTTTATACCTCTTAATTTTACTTGATTTAAAAGAAGAGCTATTAAGTTCCTCTAGCACAGTTTTGTAAAGTAGCGCAAAATTAGTCTAAAAATCAAGCTAACTCGGTATTGCTACTTAATTCTCTTTTTAACTTATTATAACAAATACAAAATATCTCTTCTAGTCTTTACTTAGCCGCTTTATAGTTTATTTAACCAAATAAATTAACCACTAATTAGTGTTAGTATAGCCAAGTAATCCGAATATATAATATATAATAGTACCTTAAAAGTAATATATTTAATAAGTCTATAATATATATCCCTTGTTAAATAAGGACTATTACATATATATAAAGAGCATAAGAAGTAAAATAGTACACGCAAAGCAAGTGCTAATTTGTACAAGTCATATATAGTCCGAATGGGCCGAGTATAACTATATAAGTCGTGTATATCCCACTTACAAATGGAAGTAAGATATACTAAATGCATTAGGCCCGCGCATATAAAGGATTTAAACTAGGGCCCGAAAAACAGGCCCGCTAAAACCCGAAAGTAGGATCAGGAACAGGGCCGGCAGTCAGGCCGTACAGGAATAGAAGTAAATGCAATATTGGGGGTAAATGCAGTATATATTCCGACACTTCTTAAACCTAAGATATCTCTTGCTAAATTAAATAACCTTTTAACATTTACTTTTAAACCTAGGATTAGGAAAAAATCACATATAATAGCAAATATACAAGGGAATTCCTCCTTATTTGCAGCTTACTAATTTAACACTTATAGCATTTGATCTTATTATTTAAGACAAAATTAACCCTTAAAAGGTTAAAATATCTCTTAACATTATTATTAGTTTTAACTATAGCTTTATACTCTTCTAAAAACTCAAATGTCAAGCTCTTTTTCTTATTTTGAGCATTTGTATATAATTTTGATAGGAGTTCCGGATCAAGTAAGTATGCTTTTTTGAAGTAGGCTTTAACTCTTTAAATAATTTCATTAGCTTTAAGAATATTCTTCTTTAGCTATTTTGCCTTGACCCTTAAATCTAAAATGCAAGTAATTTAATAGATATCGTTTTTCTTTATTGCATTATAATAATTATTAAACTTTTTAAGGCCTTTTTTAGTAGCTGCAACAAGGGATAAATTAAATCCGGCAAATGCTCTTTCTTTGTTAATAATCGATTTTAAAAGCTTTTTAAGCTTTATATACTTGTTTATAATATAATTTAACGTAAGTTCTTTGCATAAAACTAACTTTATAAACTCCTTAAATAGCTTAAATAAATACTTAATTTAGATAAGGTGTCTTTATTGTTTAGCGTCAAATGTAAGGTATTTTAACTCTTTATAATCCCGAATAAAATCTTATAAAGCTGCACAATTTTTTAATGCTACTTTAAGCATTATAAGTGTAAAGTTCTAGCAAGTATTAACATTATATAAAATGTGAGTTTTGATGCCTTTTTTAGCTATTTATTTTTGTATATATTAAAGAGAACAATTTATTTAAAGAATAATAATATATAATATTATAATATTACTAGTAGCTATTAGTAATATAATCTTATTTTACCCTTGCTCCTTAACTTAATCGAGGAAAGCAACTACGTCTTTGTAAATATTAAAGCCTATCTCCTTTAAAATAGCCTTAATAATAAGATTATTAATATATGCAAAGCAATTAATTAAGCTAGCTTCCCTTTAAAATCTTATACTTTGTCTACAAAGCTTAAGTTTATTAAGATAATTATTATAAATGCAAGACATTATCTTATATAAATAGCAAGTACAAGTGTTATTATTTAATGTATTATCTCTAATAATAGTAATAATCTTGTAAAGAATACCGAGTTTCTTTGCCCTCTTAAACATTAAGTGTGCCAAGTTTTAGCTTAAATAACTTCTTTTAATTTTAATAAAGTCCAAGTAAGCCTTATAAGTCTTTATATTAAGACTAGCTTATATACTATTAATTGCTAGTATTAAAAGGTTATTTAGGCTAGTTTATTTATTGAATAAAAGGTCAATAGTAATAAAAGTATAATTTAAAAGATTAATAAGATCCTTGTTATAAGCAATAGCTTACTTATAAACTTGTGCAGCAATAGTATCTCCTTTAATAATAAAAGTAGTATATCTTATAGCTTTTATTATAAGCTTATATAAGTCTATTTTAGTAACTATAAATAGCTAGCAAGTTTCTATAATCTAATTAACTATAGCTTCTTTAAAATAGGGGATATCTTGCGTTAGTTAAACCCATTTTTGTAGCGTAGTTAAGTTAACTTTATTAGAAGAAGTTATAAGGGCGTTCTTATAAATCTTATACTTTAGGCCCTTAATATAATCTCTTAAAGCATTAATTGCTTAAAGTTATTGCAAAGTATACAATTATATCATTTATCTTATACTATAACCTTCTTCTTCCTTTTCCTTTCTTATATATAGTAATTAAAGTAGTAGTTATATAGTATTTCTACTACTAAGCTTACTTTCTTGCCCCCTTTAGCTTTTTAAAGTCTTTATCTTCTCTATTATCTTCCTTTTCTTTATTATCTAAGATAATAACTTAGCTTTTTTAAGACTTGTTTATAGACTTTCAAGCTTAGTTAATGTATGCTTTCTTTGCAATTTGGCTAATAAATAGTAATATA
>Ga0302221_10001143_pt1 | contig 17451 bp, 2 predicted proteins | sample II_Palsa_E2_1_FD_193517 | JGI IMG/M metagenome (GOLD analysis project Ga0302221, IMG submission 193517) | Peat permafrost microbial communities from Stordalen Mire near Abisko, Sweden - II_Palsa_E2_1 | ecosystem: Environmental > Terrestrial > Soil > Palsa > Peat permafrost | place: Sweden... | reverse complement strand
GCAGTTAAAAGGGACATTATCTTTACTAGACTTCTATCTCCCGTCCTTTAATAAAATGTCTCTAATTAGTGCTATTTAGCTACCCCCTCTTTTCGAGCCTTACACTATATATTTGGTATCAATTCGGCCACTTTTATTCCGATATTTTATTCTTACTAAATTAAGACAAGGTAAATTTATCTACTAATTTACTATTTTAGTATCGCCCTTAAATTTGACTATTATTAGTAATGCGGCTGTGTTTATAAGAGCGGCGCGATATATTAACCTTAAATAAATTCTACTTATTCTATTTTCTCCCCTCCAAGCTCCGCCTTAAAATCTAAAACTTCTTTATCTCGAGGGAAGTTAATATAATTTACTAGTTTTAAGGCATATTTAAGTCTAGTAATAGACAGCCAGACTTGTTCATGGGTAGGGGTATACCCCTGGGTATCCGGTCAACAAGCCCCTAGATATTATCTAGCGAAATTGTGCTGGGTTGAGTATCTACCATTAAAATTTTAGGTGGTTCCGGTGGATAATGTCATTATTTTTGCCCTATTTTTGGCCTATTATTAGAGCTTTTTAAGGGTTTTCAAGAGGCTTTTCTACTCGTAAGCAATTCCTGTTCCTTAAGTGGCCCAAATATAGTAAGGAAAAGCCGACGAGTAAGGTGTTTTTTTAAGGGAATTTAAAAGTTCTTTAAATGCGGCAAAGGCGTAATCTAGCGGCCGCTTCCGTCAAAGTTTCCTGTCCTCTAATTGGTTTAATAAGGGTTTAATAATCACATGACCTAACTACCGGATAATCCGACCATCTAGATTAATTCCTGGGTAACCATCCATATAAAATCACCCTGGTTAAGTATCCTCCGCTATACCCTCTAGATGCTGTCCGGTTTTACCCATGAACAAGTCTGTAGACAGCTTACTCTCCTTCACATTTGCTATAAATAGCAAGAAGAAGCCTTTAAAGTTTATAAGCTTATTAGGAATTAAAAATTACTTATATATATCGCACTTTCACAAGACAAAATCATAGTCTCCAATAAAAGCCTCAAATTTATAAGAGGAGCCGAAGGGATTTAAAAGATAATAGTAAAGATTAAGTGTAACTTGCTCTTTTTGCATTTTAGCAATTCCTTAACAAAGATAGCAAGTTTAAGAGAGCTAAAACTTTTTTTAAGGAAGGGGAGATATATAATAATCGTAAAGATAAGCATATAATGCTAGTAAAGAATATTATTTATAAAGAGATAAAACAAGTCCTAAACTAGGATTACCCTAATATAAACATTATTAATAAGCAAACTAGGAAAATTATATAAAGGATTTTAGAATGTAAAAGTACTTATAATATAGCATAATTTGATGCTCGCAAATTTAAGCTATAAGCGTTTATATAACTTATTAAGCATAAGAAAGGTATATATAGATATATATAAAGTAAATATATATAAATATAAATGCAAATAAGCTTTCACGGGTGCATGCATACACCCGGGGCTTTAGTTAATATGCTAGTCGCCCCGCCCTTACTTGGATAGCTCTTATATATGCAAGCTCGGCCAAATAAAGGATTTTTAAATAGCAAGGATAAGTAAAGCCACCGGAATTCTTGCACTTTCTACTTAGCTAATAGTAGGCAAGCTTAAAAGTATAAGGCTCAAAGGAACAACGCATAAGAATAGCTAAGGCTACCTTGTAAAATCGGATTTTAAAAGTATTTGCTTCGATTATTGCTTTGCTACTTAAGTTATTAAAATGCTACTATTTTGTAAGAGTTTTCTTTAAGAATCTGTGCAACATTATTAAAACACATATTAACCTTCTTTGATTAATAGTTATATGCACCTAATCTTGAAAGACACAAGAACTATAAGGCAAAAAATGGTTATTAATAGCCTTCTAGAGTTTACATTTTATAATACAAGGAATATTTCGTTTAGTAATCTTGCCCCCGGACTCTCTCCAAGAACGCTTCTAGAGACCTTTGTCCTAAGATATAGTCTTATATACTAGCTTTAACACGAAGGGAAAGGATGCCCTTAACCTTACAATTAAAACTAGCACCCTTATTACCGGAGCAGCTTTGCATAGTGTTAAGTATAGCGAAGGGGAGAAGCTAAAGGAGAAGCTAAAGGAGATGTCGAGTGACAAGTTAAGTTAAACTGCAAAAAAATTTGCAAAGAAAGTTTTAAATAATATATTTTCTTAAGCTAAGATTTAGGGGTTTTTATTAAAGCGGAAGAATAATCCGAAAAAGGCGCTAGATAAGTAGACGCTTAAGTAGAGGGCATAAAGGAAGTCAAGAAAAATGGGTCGAAGTTACTTTAAGTATAATAGAGGAAGAGAGGCAAGAAGAGGAAGGCAAGAGAGGAAGAAGGAAGGAAGGAATATTAAATTTTAGTTATTAATAATATTTGGTTTATAAGAGATATGCAATGCCGATCTTACTAGTTAAATAAGTGCTAAAGATGGTAATAGCCTCTTAAACGGCCCTTATTGCATCTTAATATAAATATTGCCCGAGGATAACATTAATTGCAGATATTTATTAGCTTTATTTCTAAGGTTAACTAAACTACGCTATAGACTAATTATCGGCGAGGTAAGGCAATCGCGAGGCGCCTTATCTTTTTAAAGATATCCACTTTTATTGCAAGTCGCAAGTCTTACTTCGTAGCCCCTTTTTGCTTTTACGATAAGGTGCTATTCTTTCGAATAGCTGTTAGTGTCTCTTTATACGAGATGCTATTACTCTTGCTTTAAAAACAAATAGCCAAGCAAGCTTTTAGCCCTTCCCTTAGCATTTGCATATAAAGCAAATTTTCGGGGATAACTTGTATTAATAACGGAATTTTAATTTTATAAAGAGATCTCTTTTAAATTTATAATATTATATAGCTTTAAATAAATTTCCTACAAATTTATAACATATAAATAGGAATATTAAGCTATACTCGAGGCCTTTAGACGATAGCTAGCTTGCTCGGACGATTTATAAGCTTAATCGACTTAGCAAGCTAAGCATTATAAATATATATTCTTGTAATATTGCTTATATAAAAGTATAAAGCTATAATATGCAATAGCTTTAAATATACTTGCTTCTTTAACTTTTAACTAATCCGCTTATACCCCCGCTAATAGCTTAGCCGGGGCTAAGGCTAATATACTTTTAATTAACGTATAAAGGGAAGTTTTCTTATAAAACTCTAAAATGCCCTTAAAGGAGAAGATCTTAACTTAACTAAATAAAGCATATCCTTTAATATATATACGCTAAACTAAGCAAGTCTCTTCTATTTCTTACAAATGCTAAAAAGAGGGGTAATTACAATAAGATGCAAGAAGAAGTAAGGAAAACTTAATAAATAACACTAATTGGACTTGGGCTTATTAGCTATTATATAGTATATTATATAGTATTTATTTTAGCTATATCTTATTGCAATATGCAATAAAAGATAAGCTTAATTGTGGAGGAGCTATCAAGTAATAAAATTATATAATATAATAAAGACAAGCAAAGTTATAAGAAACAAATCTTTTTTATTCTTATATTTAAATATTTTATTAATAGCGTACTAATTAAGAGAATTGATATTAACAATTAACTCTTTGCTTATATACACTTATTACCTTTAAAAGTAGTAAGATGTCCGAATTACGATTTTTCGGGTTATAAGCAATTTAAATAACTAGTTTTAGTAATATAGCTAAGCTATTTTATCTCGTAGCTAGTATTTCCTTCCGAAATAGGAAAGGTAATATCGGTAAATATGCGCAAATAACACTAATATAAACCTTAATAGTGCTCTAATACCTTATAAGAACGTAGTCCCTTGCCTCTAGTAATTAGTCTTTATATATCGATAATATAATAGAGACTTATATAATATATTTTAAGTGTTTGCAAACTTGATAAGCGACGTGAGCTATAATATATTAATAATAATAACCCTAGTAATCCTTAAATTAAGTGCAAGCTTTATAACTTTGCTTTTTAAACTTACAAAAATCCGAGGCTAAATATTACTAAGATATAAATCCTTTGTTTTTATAATATTATAAGCCTAGTTAACTTTAGTAATAGAAGGATAATAGTAATAGCATCTAAAACGATATTAATAGCGGCGCTTATTTACTTAATTGCATTTGCATTAATATACTTAGCTAAACTTATATTATCTTATCTTATTTAAGTAGCGTAAACCGGAATGCATTAAAATAATAAAATAAGTATAAAAGCCGTGCTATAAAAAACATCTACTATTATAATAGCGTATATTATTCTTTTAAATACTCTTTAAGGGAATATTCGAAGATAAAGGCATAATATTAAAACTTGTATTATTATTAAACTCCTAAGATATAGTACCTTATCGAAGTAATATATTTATACGCTTTTAAGAAAATTATATTACTAATTTAGTTATTAACTTATATAAAGAATATATATAATATTTTTAAATAATATAAATTAAATATCCTTCTTAAGCTTATAACTTGCAACTAGGTAATATATTAGTAATTATAAACTCGCAAAAAGATAAATTTCGACGTATAAATAATAGCTATTATAAAGAGCGGGATTATAAATCCTTATATTATAATAAGCTATTTAGTTATTTCTTTTTAATTGCCGGTATACTATTATAATAATAATAGTTTAGTTATCTATTCCGGGTTGCTTACTCTTTATTCTTAATAGTAGTTGTAAAAATAGAGCTAGTATAGCAAGAATAAGCCTAATAATTGCTATAATTAAAACTATATTAGTTTTATTTTGTAATAGCTAGTAGCAAAATTCCCGGGTAATATTTTTAATTGCTATCGATCTTAGAAATTTTTTAAAAGTATTTGTATAAAAGCATACTTAAAGACTCCTTAACTATATAAGTTACACTCACGCATAATTTAAGACTATAACTTAGAGTTTAATTTGTATAAACCGTTTTTGTTATAAGCGTAAAATTTAAGTTAGTTATATATTAAACTTATTTACTTAATATTTTAAAAATAATAAGTTATAAGGCTAAATTATAGCATATATAAATAGAACTTTGCTTGTAAAGTTTAACTATATAAGGGCGAGGGTAGCTATTAAAGCTATACAAGTCCTAAATATTAAAAGGCTTTACATTAAACCAAGTATTTAGTAATAGTTTAAAATATAAACTAAATCTTTAAGTAATAAGTATATATAAAGAAGTTATGCAAATTAAGAGAAAAATATTTAAAAGGTAATTTGCTACTCGTTATTCGTTAGCTATTTAAAAAATAATAATCGGGATAAACTGCTATAATAAGTAAGGCGTTATTAAGTAATAAAAGACAACTATTATTAATATGCCCCTTAATAGCTTTATAAAATGATAAAGTATTAAAATTATTTAAATGAGATTATTTATAAACTAAGACGACTATTTATCCTTATTAAATAAAAGGCAATTAATCTTTAATAGTTATAAGGGCGCAACTACGCCCCTTAAAATTTTAAACTAAAATACTTTATACTTAACTTATAAATTTAAAGACTCCTCTTTAATAAAACTATTTTTTTACTCCTTTTGTGGTTTTTTATTAAAGAAATATAGCTTTTAAATCTTAATTTCCCTCGTTATTCTTATTTTCTTAATTCTCGGTATATTTACTTAAAAATCTTATTCCTTTAAACTAAATTTTGTTAACAAGAACTAGTAGCATACTAGTAACACTTATTAATTTTAATTATCTTTTTAATCTTTGTGCTTTATTTCGCTCTTCTTATAAGTTAATATATTAGACTAATATTATACTTTATATATAATTAGTCTTTATCCCTTAACTTAATATAAGTTATAAACTAAAAGTAACAAGTATCTTTACTTTATATTACTTTCTTTGCTATCGAATTTGTTATTTCCCTTTTATATATAGCTAATAGCATTATTATTATTATTTTAGCTATAACTTCTTCCGGGAACTTGTATATCGCAAGAGGCGCTAATAAAGCTTTCTCTATCTTTAGCTACTTAGCGTAAAGCGCTTCGGCTACTATTTATACTATTAAACTCTCGAAGATTAAGAAAGAGTCGTCTTGCGTAAAAGATATATCTAAGAAGCTAATCGAGGTAAAGTAAAGATAAAGTTGCTAAAATAGTTAACTTTCGAGTATAAAAGAATTAACTTACTAAAATATTATTTTTAAATTTAATTAAAGTATATTTAAAATACGAGGATTATATTATCTTAAATATTTCCCCTTTTTAGCTTATTTATATAAATTTACCGAGAAAGTAAAGCTTAAATAAACTTATATTATAATAAACAAATTTGCCGGCTATATAAACCGAGAGTTTGACTAAGACATAGTAGCTATCCTAAAACAAGTAAGCTTAAGATTATTATGCTTCTCTTTATTATAATCTTAGCTTTAAGCATAAATACTCTTTAAGAGAATAATCTTTAAGAGTAACTATTAAAGGTAAATAAACTTAATTGCTATATTAAATTAAAGACACGTAATTTATAATAGCGTGTTGCTAAGATAGTAAGCAGCCGCCTAATATAGTAAGCTTGTCTTAGCATTTATAAATAAGCGGTAATTCCTCGAAAAGCTATCTTTAGCTTAGCCTTATATTTGCAACTTTAAAGCTATACCTTTTTAAGGTCCTTAGAAATATTTTTATTAAGTTTAATAACGCGCTTATAATAACATATTTCGCTTAAGAAAATTGCCGTATAACTTAAAAGATAATAATATATTATATATTAAGTTAGCCGGAAAAGTATAAAAGGGGATAATGTCTTCTCCTTTTTACCCGGCTATACCCTCTCTTTTTTAAGTTTTCAAATTTCAATTCTTGTTATGCCTTTTTAACTCTTTAAGTTTATAATAACAAATTGAAATAGCATTTATTTGTCTAAGTTTATTTATATAATTTAATAAATTTTTTATAAAAGTTATATTAACGCTTTTAAGCAAATATAATAGCTAACTTTGCAAAATTTGACCGCTTTTCGACCGAGATCCGCCTTTAAATATAGTATTAAGTAGCTATTAATTTGCAAGTCGTTAATGCTCGGTTTATTTACTATATTTGGGCTATACTAAACTTTAAATTAAATTCTTATTAAAATATAATAAGTTATTTAAAAGGTCTTTTAAAAGCGTGTTAAAAGTCTTGTCGCAAAGTTATAAGAAACTTCGGCCAAAATCTTAAGCGATAAGGCACTTTTCAAAATCCGGTCCTCGTTTACTTTAACCTGTCTATTAACACGCTTTAGTTTTCGGAACATTTTATAATAGTAAGCCATTTATAGTTCTTTTTTAAGCAATTTGAAAATAGTTTTAATAAAATTTGTCGTATAGCTTACCCTCTTTAGCTAAAAGAGTTGCTAGATTGCTTAGCAGATATATTTTATTACATTTATCGGCTAAAACGCTTATATTTAATAAATATGTTATTTAGCGAGGATATATTAAAGAAGGCAAGCTATATAATACTTTTAAAAATAAAACTTAAGCTTAAAGATAACTAAGCTTATATAATTAAAATAATTAAAGCAAATTATAAAGATTTATTACTTGTTATCACGTAAAAGCTAATAAAAGAGCATATTTAACAAGTTATAAAGGAAAGGATAACGAGAGATATAAGTTCGGATTAGGGCTAAATATAAGCTATTCCCGAGACGAGAATCGGAAGGATTACTTGTTAAAAGTTGCTTTAAAATTATACTTAAACTTTAAGATATTATTATAAATATTATTAGTAGTAGGAAAAACGGCACCCTAAGTCCCCCTTTAGTCTAATAAGGTTACTTTAATAGTATAAAATATAATCTCTTTTTGTTTAAATTTATAAAGTAATTTTTGTTTTATAGTTTAACTTTATAATCTTTTCCCTCTTTGTATTTAATCCTTATAATATTAAATTAGAATCTGGCACCTTTCTAGTAATTGAATATGTCCCTTTTCTTTACTATAAATGCCTTTTTTAAATGATAAGTCTTATAATATTGCTTAAAGTAATAAGGTTTTTACTTTAAGACGCATACTTCGCGCTTATAGTTATTAATAGCAAATTGCTTTGCTAAAAAGAGGTTTGCTACAAATTTAGCATTAATAATAATAGAATTTAATAAAAAATTAAGAGGTAAAGGTTTAAAGTTTATAAAGGTTAAAAATAGATAAGAACTAAAAGAGAAATAGTGCTACTATACTTTACTGATATATCCATCTTTACCTTTATCTTTGTTCCCGGGAACGAGGTTGCCGATAAAAAAAAATTTGTTCTCTTAACTCCGGAAATAGCATATTTTACTAGTGTAGTTTCGTTAATAACCCCTTAAATAAGCTTTATATTAGCTTAGTAGCGTTTTCTTATAGCACAACTTTGTTATAGCATGTCTTCTCGCCTTATATAACCCCTACTAAGTTGATCCTTTTGCTTTATTTACTAGTATAATTTTAAGTGCTAACGCTAATGTTGCTTTACTAAAATGCATGAGTCTTTAGATGCTACTAGACATTAGCGATATATAAATCTCTATCTTAGTTTACTTACTAATTTTCTTAAAGAGTCACTTAACTTTATTATATATTAAACCGGCTTAAATGCAATTAGCAAGATAGTTTAAAGATTACAAGTTAAAAGAAATTATATAAGGCTTGCTATAATTAATAAGGAGCCGTTTCTAGCTTAAATTAAAGACTTAGATAGTTAAGATAATAACAACTAGCAATTTTAGGGAGGCAAGTGCGCTACAAGCAAGGTTTAGCGAGCGGCCGAAGCTATATATAATAGCGACTAAATTAGCTAAATTTAATAACTTAAACTGCAATACTTAGTTATATAATATAAGCGCTACCCGAAGTTTGCTATTAATTAAAATAAAACGAAATCTACTTTATTGCGCTTAAATTACCTAAACCGCCCAAACCCTGACCGATATAGTAGCTTTATTTGAAACTATTAAAACCGTTAAGAATCGATTAGTACGTCTTATTAACAAAGCTATTAAATACAAATTCGGTATTAATAGTAAAGATCGCTGCATTTGCCTTATAAACCTTATTATAAATCCTTTTATTAGTATATAAACTTATTACTTCCGGGATAAAGCAGTTTATAATAAAGGTCCTTAAAAAGATTTCGTTAATTATAACACTAGCAGAAAGCTCTTACTAAACACAATAGCATAGAAACTCTTTCTAGATATCGATAAGGCTATTATTAATAAGGATATTATCGTTAAGCTTATAAATACTTTAAGTTAAGCGATTAATTAGGATAATTTAAAAGGATAGCATTATTACTTACTTAATATTAAGTTTAATAATAAATTTGACTATAGCCTTTTATAAGAGAGCAGTAATAAGGATGTTCGTATAAGGTATTATGTATATATTAATTATAGCAAGGGAAATAATTATAAAGGAGATAAAAATAAAGAAGACAATAAAGATAATAAAAGTAATTAAGAAGAAAGTGCTAAGGAAAATGATAGCGATAATAAAGACTATAAGCTATTAATTTAGAGCAAATAAAGCAAGAATACTTTCCTTTTTTAAGAAAGCTTAGCAAGTAAAGTTTGCTAAATATAACATACTTAGTTATCTTTGCTAAAAAAAACATATCTCGAGTTAGTGTAAGCAAGTTAAAGACTTATAAAAGCTTAATTAGCTATAATTACTAAGTCCTTTAAACGGCTTTTAAATATAAAATAATTTATTTGCTAGTTATTGCTATAAAGGTCATTTTTCTCTATTTACTCTTACAAATTATATAACGTAATAAGGTAGTCTCTTTATTAATATTTTGCAAGCTCGAACTAAGACGAATAATAAATAAATTATTATAATTATTAATTTTGTGCTACCTTATAATTTATAAGCGAAAAGGTTAAAGGCTATAAATTGCCTTACTCTTGCTTAGCTATAAATAAAGGCTTACTTTTAACGCTACGAAAAGAAAGTTAATTCCTTTTATACATCTTCTTTAAACCCTTAAATAGTTAACTTTGTTATAATAATAGCACTATTGCATATTCCGATTGCATCGAAGGAATTATTACCTTTTAATAGTTATTATCTTTGCAAAAAAGATTAGTTAATTTTTACCCGATCGAAGCTTAACCTCGCTATTATAATAGCAAAACACAAGCGCTTTATATCTTAGTCGACTTTCTTATGCTTAATGTAATTTAAGACTAATGCGAAGGTCGAAGTCTATTATATTAATTACTAGAATTGCAAATTTAAGCACAAGAGAAGATAATAAAAAGTAATTATTAGTAAGGGCATTTATAAATCTATTAACGCTTTATTAGCTTGGTTTAAGCACAAAAACAAGGCATTAAAGACAAGTATACCCTTAATAAGCTTTTTAATTATTTGTGCTAAGTATTATAGCAAATTAGATTTCTAGTATAAGGCTAATTATATAAATTAGATTATTAATAAGACTTTTAAAAGCTTAATCCTTAGTTTATTAGATAAAGAGGTTAAAGAAGTAGCCTTTAGCAAAGCAATTATTATAAAAGGGGCGCTTATAAATATAATCGAGATAGTAGCTATAAATAGCTAATAGACAAAGTAGCATATGTTAATGCTAGTTTTTAAAAATTAATAAATGAGCTAAACGAGGAATTAGTTTTAAGATATTCTTTTAAGTTTAAATTTATATATATATTAATATTAGAATAATATTACTTAAAAACAGGTTTTATAACACTATAATATAGCCTTAATACCCGTGTCCCTTATATAGTATAACCCGCTTAATACGGCATATTGACAAGTAAGACTTATTATAGCTTAAAATACGAGAGATATTTTAGGATATTTATCTTATAACTGCAAAGTATAACTATTTAGAATTTGCAAATCCACTTTCCCGGAGATAAGTGAATAGATATAGTAAATGCCTTAAACTAGTAATAGCTTTGCGCTATCCTTAAAGCAGCCGCGTTAAAGCTGCTTAGTCGGACTAGGGCTAGCGTTATTGCGGCATAAATATTACACTTTTACTTACCGAATGCTCTTCTCTTATTTACCTTTTTTAATATATACGATTAAAACGCCCTCCTTTAATACTTTACTTTACAAATCGTTATCGCTAGCCTTTTACCTTTCTTATAAATATCTAATTTACTTTATTACTAATTGCGTATAAGCGCTACAAGTTATCTCGGTATACATTTATAATAACGATATTAGCTATTATAATAACTTAAGATAGCTTAACGCTTATATCCTTTTAAGACCTTTTTATTAAACTCTAATTACAAATCTAAACGTGCGCTCTTTTAAGCCCTCGAATTATCTAATTATATTATCTAAATAGTATCTTCTTCTTTTGTAGTGCTCTTCTTTTACTAGTACTTTATATATGCCGAGCTTCTCGAGAAATAAGCTTTAAAGTTTTTAAGAGTATTTTTGATTTTAATAATAAGCTAATATATATTAATTTCGCTTATAATATTCTTTATCTCGCTATTAGCCCTTAAATGTGCAAGCAATTTACTAGCTTATTCTTTAAAATTATAAAGAAGATCGAGTCTTTTATAGTTAAAATAACCTCGGAAGAGGAGCGCAAAGAGGTAATTATTAATATTATTACTTTATATCTTAGTAAACTTAAAGAACTTATCTTTATTGCTAGAGGAGGAATAAAGAAGATATTAGTAATCAAGTATTTAGAGAAAGTTATATTTCTTAAGCTAAAACTTATACTTGATCCCTAGTAGCATTAAAAACCCTAAATAGAGCTTATATCTTACTTTAAAGGTTATATAATGCGAGTTGTGCGAGCCGAGATAGTTTATAATAATAAGGGCAATAATTAGTGAGGGCAAATATCACAAATAACGTTATTAAGCTATTATTAAATCTTTATTTTTTATCCTTCCTTGCTATAAGCTCTTTAAGCTTCTTTATTGTTTACTTCCGAAGATTTTTGCCCTTTCTTCCTTCTTCTCCCTTAATAACCGTTTATATATAAGAGAAAGTGCTCCTTTTATAATTATATATATGCTTTAAAGGCAAGACGAAGTATAAATAGTACAATAAGCGAGGGTGCTTTTATTAAGCTTTATAAAGCTTTAGCCGGACGCTAGTATATTATACTCGGTTATTAAAGCTTATACAAGTTAAAATAAGGAAAAGTTCAAAATTTATATAATATAGTAAAATTGCAAGTTTATATTAAGCAAATAAATAAGCAAAGTTATTTTACAACACGTTTAGCTAAAAACTTGTTAATTTCCGCTTTTTGCGTCACGTCGCAGCTATCGGCATCGAGTACCTCGCAATAAGAAGAGCTTGTCCTCTTTTTAGTTTTGCTTATAAGCGCTTATAGCTAAGTATTTTTAGCGTATATTTAATAGTAAAGGAAATATAGTCCGTTTATTTAAGCTTATAAGTAATCTAAGTCTTGCTAGCGTTATAAAGGCTAAGTGTCTAGTAATAGCGACTTAAGTATATATAGTATTATTTTAATTTTATATTTTCTAAATTTATATAAAACTATTCCTTTTTTAAACCTTTTTTAAATAAAAAGATATCCTTTTCCCTTTACTATTTAACTTTATAATAAGGATTAATAGTCTTTATCCGAAAGAGCCTAAAAGCTTCCTTTAAACTTTTAGCTTGCCTCGCTTATTAAGAGATACTCCTTTATTGCTAATTTAAATGCTATTATAAGTTTTCTTTATATGGCTAATCTTATTATTAGTAACGCTTAGCTCGTCCTTGGGAATTTAAAAGAAGGGACGAGCTAAAGTTAAAGCTTTATCTTAAACAAAATTTACTTAATTAAGCTAAACTACTTATATTTTTAGCCTTTTTTTTAAATCTTAGTCTAGTAAAGCCTTACCTTTATTGTCGATTTAATCCGCTTACTTAACAATCTTTGTAAATAGTAGCTATTATAGCTTATATCTATAATTTAAGCTATAGTGAAATAATACAATAAATACTATAGCAAATATTATAATTATTCCTTGTATAATATATACGGCTTTGCTATTTGCGTCGCGTATAAGAAAAAATAGACTAGCTAAGTATAATTCTATAAAATAAACCCTTATAAATAGCTGGTGTATTGTAGTAAGGTAAAATAAGCCGCTAAGTTCGAGATCGAGTTTTATAAGTTTTAGTAAATAGGACCGATATAATAGCTAAAGCGCCTTAAAGTAAATAGTACTAAAGATTAGAATAAAAGGAGCAATTACTAAATAGATAAGGCTTAAAGGCTATATTAATTATATACCTTAACTATAAACTAAAGAATAAACTTATATATATAATATTTGTAAGTACTAATATAAAAGTTCCTTATTTATATAGCCTTAAAGCCCGTCCTTTTATTTACTTTTATTTAGCGGTTTTGTCAAATAAAGGGGAAAGAACAAATAAGGCTAAGAGCTTATTAACCTTTACAAAAGTCAAAGTAATAATTGTAAATATATTAATTAAGATATAAGAGAAGAAGTAATTGCACGCCTTTAGTAAATTTTAAGCTAAAACTGCTAAAGTCGAGGTAATCTTATTTGCTAAATCTCTAATAATAGTTGTGATATTAGCTAATAAGGAAATAGTAAAAAATACTTGCATAAACAAGAATATATAATAGTAAATTTAAATGTAGTTTTTAATAACTCGACGCAAATAATGTCTTTATATATTTGCAAGTAAGTATAATGCATCTAAGACTATAATAGTAATTAAAGCTAGCATTGCAAGAGGTAAAACTCTTTAAATAACTACTATTAACCAATTTAAGAGTAAATTTATCTAGTATAGCTATAAAACTATACTAACTAAGTACTTGATCTAAGAAAGTAACCTTATAATTATAACAAGGAATGCAAAGCTAAGTATAAGGAGGGCAACAAAGAAATAGACGACGGCTATTCGAATATATTATTATTATTAGCTAATTAAAACGTTACTTTACATTATATTATTAGCTATAATCCCCTATTTAAGCGTCTAAGTAAGGGGGACTCGTGCTTTAAGCGCTAAAATAGCAAGTGGTATTAAGAGTATTCTATTAAAATAAACAAAAGTAAAGTTTATAAGAAGAAACTTATTCGGATAAAGTTAATATTACTCGATTTCGAGGTTATATCGAGCAACTTTTGCTTATAAATAATAAATCGAATTAACTTAAAGCCCGATAAATAGTATAGCCGGAAGCTATAAGAAGAGCGGGAGGCGCATAAATAAGCGGTCCTTTTAATATAAGTACTTTATTTAAAGTAGTAAAGTAGTATTACTATCGTTATTATCTTCGACTTTTCGACTAATCCTTCTTTATTAATTTACTCTCTTTATAAGGGTAATCTTAGTAGCCAACTTCCTTATTAACGCATCTCGTTAGTATAGTTTTACATGTAAGTTAGAAAAATCCCGATTTATTGTTACTTTATATATGCCTTTATATATATTATAAAACTATCGCTTAATTGCGTCGATAAAAAGTTATTCCTCGGATCTCGAGATAAGGAGGAAGCATGCTCTTTTATAACTATTTCACTTAAAGCTGCTTTAAAGTCTAATATAGTCCCGGAGCTCTCCTTAGATGCTATAATAGACTATAATAATAGCAAATATTACAAGTATTAGGTAAGCTTAGTATTTACTTGTATACAAGAGACTAATATTTAAAAAGCTTAAGCGATTTAGTCCTTTAATACTTCTAAGTTAATTCTTGCTATTAATAATGTTTAATAAAAGAAGAATTAGTAATATTATTAGCCCGAGTAAAGCGAAAATCCTTAATATAATTTATATATATTAGTCGAGGAGGTAATTTTCGAATTTAAACGCATGTTTCAAATTAAGATCCGGTATTAGCAAGAAGAGCGTTTGCATATATAGCAAAGTTAGTTTTTATTTCGAATCCGGAATTTGATATGCTTGTTAGTAGCTATTTATTAGCACAATTCTCTTTAAAATAAATTATATCACTTATTAGTACCCGGGAAATTTTTACTTTAAAAGTAAATATACTATAATCTTTAACTTAAGGATTGCTTTTAATATTATAAAGGATGCTAAAAAGGTGCTTAATAACTTGCTTTAAGCCTTTTGCGCTTTTCTTGTAGCTTAATTAAAGACATCGTTAATGCTACTATTTATAATTGCAAGCGATAATGCAAGTAAATAAAAATAAAGATAATAATAAAACGAATCTGTAAGCAAATTATAATTTAAAGGGAAAAAGTTAAAATAGCTTCTTAAAAGAATATTTAACCTTAAATTGTTAAACGAGTAAGTTTATTTATATTATAAACGTAGCGGTTATTGTGCTATCCGGATCTTATACTCTAATAATTACTAGGCTATCCGGATCTTGCATCTTTTAACGACTTATCTAGTAATTGTAAGATTAAGGATAATAGCAAATTTTAAGCTATTAGGGATAATCGCCTTTCTAGTAATTTTTTGATAGTATAATATAAGCATAAGTTATATGTCGTTTATTATATTATTGCTTAAGTTTATATTTAAACAAATAATATTAAGTAGCTTTAATTAAAGTAAGTTTTAGTATTTAGCTGAAATTTTATAAAATTTAAGTTTCTTGCTAATATAAATAACATTTAAGCAATTATTCTTACTTTAGCATTTAAAGCTTTAAGTCCGAGATTTCACTTTCGTTATTTACGTTTATAATTTGTATACTTAAACTTATAATATCCTCATCTTTAGTTTTTACTTTATTTAATTAATCAAAATTATTATTAAAAGCTTAACTTTCCTTTTTATTAAACTCGTCTTCGCTTAGATCTTTATTATTATTATTTAAACCTTTAATGTCCTTATCTTTTACTTACTCTTTATCGGATTTGTCTTTATTAAAGCCTTTTTCAAAATTTATAACCTTTATACTCTTATATTTAATATCCTTATCTTCGGTTTCTTCTTTATACTTATTAGTATAATTACTATCTTTTAACTCCGATAGCGAAGTATCGTTATTAGCAAGAAACTTTAAAGTCATACGACTTTTAAGACTTTTAAAGCTTACTTATAAGTCTATTATCGAGATATCTAGCTCATTTGTATTGCTAGCGACGAGACGTAGTACTATTATATTAGCGCGCTTTTAATAGAACTAAAACGGCAGCTTACTTTTAGTATTAAGCCTTGCTTAAACTAGTAATATCTTAAGGTTAATTAAGCAATTTATATTAAACTTTGCAATATTAACTAATAAACGCCCCCTTTTCTCTCACACTTGCTTTTTATTGTAAAGATTATTTTATTTAAATAAAATATTTTTATTTACAAGTAAAAATTTAAAGTTATTATTATTAAACCGGGCTTGTAGTAAATCGTTAATATAATGCTACAAGTAACTATGTCCTTCTACGATACTTTATAGCTTATAGAGCATCTTTTGCTTTAATAACGCTTCTATTTGTAAAACTTGTCGCTTTGCTTATAATTTAAAGTTATAAGGACCGTTATCGTAATAGACTATATCTTAGAGAGGTAGATTAGCTATTATAAGGATTTAAGCTTTGCTTAAGTTAGAAATAAAGGGAAGAAAATATTTTAATCTCGACTATTTTTGCATTTTAGTTTTAAATATTAAATACTTTATATAATGTTAATGCAATTGTTAACAAGTAGCCCTTAACTTCAAGTGTTATTATTACTAGTAAGTCCGTCTAAGAGGCACTAAACTTTAAGGCGGGTTCGGGATCGGTTATTACTAGTAATACCCTTAACTTCAAGTGTTATTACTACTAGTAAGTCCGTTAAAAGGCGCTAAACTTTCGGGTAGCGTTTAACGGTTCAAGATTTATCCCGTCGTTAGCCTTTAGACTAATCCGGACCTCTTAAAGGTACAACCGCTAATTTAAGTTAATTGCACTAGTGCATTATTACTAGCGTAACCTTAATATTAGCTATTTAAGGTAAGGCCGAAATTATCACCTTTACTTTTTATTAGCTATTTGCAACGCCTCTACCTTGCCTTTATTGCAGTAAATAGCGTCTTATAACGATAGTAATTAACTAAAATACTAATATAAGTTTTAATTAGCAGCTAAAGAGCTCGCTTGCCTTAAAAGCTTTCTTTGACCTCACATTCTTATATTAGGTAAGTTAAAGAATTACATATCCGCATTAAAAAGAAGGATAAGGATATGCCCGTTTTGCATATCTTAAATTTCAAAATTCAAAACTCGCATTTATTTACTAACTTATCTCCTTTATAGATAACCCATCTAAAGCTACGATATTCGCTCTTATATTCTCCGCAATCCACTTCCCGAGCGCTCTTATAGCCTTACTTATATCTATTAACTAGCGCAAAAGCTTTATATAATTAGATCTTATTATATATAACTCCGACTATATTATCTAATATTGCCCCTTTACTATTACTAGCTCCTTAGTATAGTTAGTTGTTAGCCCCGGCTTAAGAGAGGCTAAAGTACCTTTTCACTTCTTACAACT